>ENA-UOUE01001492-UOUE01001492.1-compost-metagenome-genome-assembly--contig:-NODE-1492-length-14567-cov-9.337267_pt1 | contig 14567 bp, 7 predicted proteins | sample MGYA00238146_ERZ747223 | MGnify/ENA primary metagenome ERZ747223 (study PRJEB28781, sample SAMN06268865) | compost metagenome | isolation source: single cell | place: USA: California, Emeryville, Joint... | reverse complement strand
TAGCCTTCAGTTCTCTTGGTGATTTCTTCTCTCTTCTTCTTGGCTTCAGCCTTTCTGTTAGCTCTGGCCTTGACGAGCTCTTCCTTCAAAGTGGCATCTCTCTTTTGCTTCTTTTGGAAGTTTTCAGGGATGACGGTCTTGCCCTTGCCTCCTTTCTTCTTTCTGAATGAGACACAGTGTTAAGCAAGGCAGCGATGTAGGAATCTCTTACTCAATATCCATCTGAAGAATGTTTATATCTTGTTTCTAAGCAAATGATAAAATTATGCTTTATAAAATTGGACTTTTTTAGATTTCTTAATCAAGGTGTGCTCACAAATTGAACAAACAAAACGAGAGTGCTAATTAGTTATTCATGCTGTTTTATTGAAACTTATTTATGCCATTTTCTTGGAAATATAATTGGGTTTCTTCTCATCTAGATTTACTTATGGAAGCGTGCTAGGGTGTCGCTGAGTTACTGCAATTATTTCTCAACCGATAGGAAGATTACGTATTCAAATTAGTATTCATCTTTAAAAGGAATTGGCACCGAATTCGACTAACACGTGTACTTTGCCCTCTGACGAGGTGGAGGTTCCTTAGTTATTGTATGAAGGTTCGAAGTCATAAACTCCCGTAATAATATTCAATAATCAAATTTATGAGTGCTTCACATATGGCTGCTCAAAACTGCTGGTAATGAAAAACTCTAAGAGCAGTGAAAAGGTTCTGAATTCTCATTTCTCAAAAAAAGCTAAAATGATAGCGATCAGGTCGAATATCATACAAATTATTGATATCAAGATCCTACAATTTTCTAACACAGGGATCGCTCATTCTGGCACATGATTCCGAATAAGATGATTGGCTGGAGCTGATTCATTGAATAAAGAGAATGTATCAAATTAGATTACGAATGTTTAGAGCTAATTTAGCGAGAAGAAGAGAAAAAAGCCAATATTTCAAACACACCACTGAAAGATGACTGGAATAACTGCGAAGGAGCAATACAGCATTCAAAAGTGCAAATAATATTGATTGCTTTCTGCACTTTTTCATTGGTGGGCAATCTTTTCCAATAAAATGCTCTTTTTTCCTTGTTAATGCGCAGCGTTGGAAAAGCACATTGAATTATTTTATTTCTGAATCGATAACATATGAAATTAGTAGTACTTTCCAAAGGGCTATTCGGACTTCTAACCCTTAGTAGTGAATCCTACTCAAAGTTTCAAGGCCACAAAGTACTCGATCCCCTCGCAAAACTGAAAAATTACAGTTTTCCGGATTTACAATTATCAAGGTCTTTAACTCAATTTTCTATTCAGTATATGTATAGTAGCAAAGCTTCTAAACTGCAAAAATTAAATCGGATAAATTTTTTCAAAAAGTTGAGAAGTCAATAGTTGCACCCTTCACCTTTTCTTCTGAAGATATCTCTGAGCCTATGTATGCGAAAAAGTCAGGATCTCAACCATCACAAACTTTCGATGTTTAATCTCATAATTTAAAACAGTCATTCAGTATTTTCATTCGATTACTGCAAAAATTTCCGTCGCTAAACCAGTAGTAAGATATTCAATCTTATGATCATTCTAGACAGTACTTTCATCAAATTCGAAAACAATCATAGCGTAGGATACAAATAATTAATTATTTCGTTCCGTAAAGAAGCGCTAAAGCCATGGAATCTGATTCGCAAGTCGAAACTATCGTCAATTTAACCGGTTTGTCTTCCATTTTATCAGTGATTGGAGTCATTGCAGTAATTATACTTGTTATTAAATTGAAAACTCAGAGCTATTACGCAACTTTACTTTTGTATCTGAGCTTCTCGGAGCTCATATTCGCCATCAGTACGTTAGGAAATATACACAAGGCTCATAAGGTACTTCTTACAAATGTATTGGGCTTTTTCCTTGGATTCGGATTTTATTCGAAGATTTTCTGGACAAACTGCATTCTGATTCACTCATGCCTTACCATCAATTATTATGTGCGAACCAGGAAATATGAAATAATTGCTGTCTGGATTTGTTTTGGAATTCCTCTGGCAAGTTCGGCTCTGGTCCTCTTGATTTCTGAGGAAGCTTTCACCGCATTGCTTCCTGGATCACTTGCTGGTGATTCTTCTACATGGCTGTTCAAGCTCATACCGATGGGATTGACAATTATTCTATTTTCTGTTATTGGAACTATGGTCATTCTAAAGTTGGCGAAAGAGGGATTTTATCTGACTAGAAGAGGTGATGAAGCCCAAAACGCCAGAGACTTCCTCATTTTTCCTCTAATCTTAGTCGTAACCTGGATCCCTAGCTTAATTTACATGATTGGAAACTGGAAGGAAGGCTCCTCGGGACGAGATACTCCTCATCCAGCAATTGCTGCAATTGATGGAACTTTTTTCGGTTTGCAAGGTTTTTGCAATGCTGTATTTTACTGTTCCACATTTGAAATTCGCGAAAAAGTTTGCGGTCGACGCAGAAATAATTTATCCGCTCGACTCCTCGATGAAGAGGAAGCTCCACGTCATATGACCCATTTGACTGGAATCTCGCTTCCATCGAGCTTAGAGGAGCAAGATGAAATTGAAAATACACTTGCTAGAGCAATTCCTTCACTTAGTAGAAGTGCGAGTCAAAGAAGAGGCTTTAGCAGAAGAGATAGCTACCCTTGTAATATAAGCGGCCTCCAGTTCCCATCTCGCCAGATTTCGCAAATAATTCAAGAGAGCAATGAAAACGATAATCAAAGAATGGATTATGACAGATTCGCTGTAGTCTCGACTCCTGAGTTTCAAGATGGATATCGAGACTTAAAGAGACTACATAGTTGCAGTGAAGACAATATTGTTGATAAAAGCAGAACAGAGGGTGAAGATGAGACTCGATTAGTTCGCAGGCCGACGATTTCTGTAGGAGAGAAAACAGCAAGTTCTCATTATAACTTGAGATCCACGAAATCTGATTTTGGAGCAGAGGAAGAACGCCAAGAAATGCAGGACAACATTCTTGCTCTTGAAGAACCAACCGACTTCCTTGACAAAGAACAAAGGGATGTTGAATTTATCAGGACGAACATTCCTTTTAAGTGCTCATTCACTCGAAAAACGATGAAATTCCAACCAGATCCTCGAATTGTACCTTTTCAAAAATGTGCTACCAAAGTAGCAGAGAAATTAGAAGCTCAAGGATTGGCAGAAATGGGAGTTGTTTTTGGTATCGACTGTACAAGTTCGAACGCGACTTCTGGAAAAATTTCTTTCGGAGGTCGTCCTTTGCATCATATCTCAGAGGTTGCTCTCAATTTCTACGAGCAAGTGATAGCGATTTTGGGATCAGTAGCCTATAAATTCAGCCGCAAAAAGCATTTCCCAGTGTATTTATTCGGTGATAGTCGGACGCGAGGTTATTCCGTAAGACCTCTATATATTGATCCTGATGGAGAGAGTCACGAATGCTATGGGGTTAGACATATATTGCATGAATATAGACAACAAATGAAGAATATTAAGCTCTCTGGACCTTCTTATTTCAAACCATTGATAGAGAAAGCAATAGAAATCGTCGAAGTAAAAGGAGACTTTGAAGTGTTGGTGATAATTACCGATGGAGAACCCACTGACGTTGAGGAAACAAGAAACGCAATTATTAAAGCAGCTGAGTTTCCACTAGAAATAATAGTGGTGGGAGTTGGAGACGGGAATATCAAAACTTATCCTCGAGACCCTTGGTTTGGGATGAAAAACTTCGAGAAATCGCTGCCTGGAAGAAACTATGAAAATTTCACTTTTGTACCCTACGAAAAAGGTATGTCTCCAGAAAAATTCGCAGAGCAAGCTTTTAAGAATGTTCCATCTGCGTATCTTTATAGTTATGAAAATGAGTTAGTCGAAGAGAAGGCTGACTCCTTCCATTCAGTCTGATTTGGTACTTCTATGCTAATTCTTCTCTCTTTTTTTTTGAATCGTTATGCTGAATTGCATGGTTGTGAAATTATTTTACGGAATCCACTTCAGATGTAAAGGTGTATGTATGCACATAGACAATTCATCAAGATAATTCCCTAGGATTTAGGAGGTTCAGCTTGGCAGCACGTTCGCAAAATTTGAACATTTTTTATTTACCCAACTAACCCAGAGAGAAATGTCTCCTCGCCTCCTGTTTTCGCTTGACAATGCAGGCTATTCGAAAATTTCTTCAACATTCCCAACTTTTCTCTCGAGAGTACCCCTGATATGAGAGATCGAGAGGATTTCGTCTTCATTCTGAAATTTATACTTCATTTTTCGGTATAAATGACGTTCACATTCACGGTTTTAGTTTCGCTTCGATTAAATGCGGTTTCCCATCCTTCAACATAGAAGTTTAACCCAATTGCTTGTACTTTGAATATGTCGCGTTACTCATCACAATTATTATTGAAAGAATCTTATCGGTTTTTGTGAATTCAAATTCAATTATCACGGCTGAATAAATTCATAATATATTTTATCGTTCTACGGCACCTAAGGCAAGCTGCATTCAATTATTTTCCTGTTCTTGTCCATCTTCCTCATGGGTATATAAGAACTGAATGAATTGTGGATTAATTAGCCACTCCGCTTTTTGAAAAATCCTTGTTGTCTGCAAAAAATTAACAGAAAATTTAAATTTGATTTGAATCTTATGAAGATTTGAAAATAATTCATGATTTCGTTACACCTTCGAATTTAAATACCAGCAAACAAAAATTTATTTATTATATATACTTCTTTTTGAATTTTTGTATCTTTCAGCGAATTCTGCCCTCATGGACAAATTACTTGGACAAGACAAAGAAAATATTCTTACCTTTCCAATGTTCAGCATTCCAACTGGAAACCTCGCCCACTTAGATGACAATCAATCGAAACTTAACGCCGCAGCCAGAGCGAAGGGCAAATCCAAAACACAGAAGGCAGCCAACAACTCTGTGCGAGCTGGTGACTGGGTTTGCCTTCTCTGCAACAATCTCAACTTCTCCTTTAGAGCTGAGTGTAACCGTTGCGGATTACAAACCAAGAAGGAGAATTACATTCAAAATCTTCTTCAAATTTCAGAACCAACAGCCACAACAGTGACTACAGCGCCGACAACTGATCGCAGAGCTCTCAAGGATCTCACGAATACCCAGCATTTGATAAAAGAAAACTTACACAAAGTTGAAGAGAAAGAAAAACCTAAGCTTTCTTATGAGCTTCCACCAGGCCTAGAATTATCAGTTAATCGAAGCCATTCAGCTGAATACGTTGATGACAAACCATTAGGTTTCCATTCTAATTTTGGATTTAACAGTGTTTTGCTGTTGACTCCTCCAAGAGGAGCTAACCAAAGCCTCACGTCTCAACAAAATACATATGAAAAATCTGAGTCTCGCAACAATATGCTGCCTCCTTACCAATCTCCTCAACAACAACTCCCTTCAATTTCTCCTATTCTGAGAAAAATCTTTGAAAACGAGCCAACAGCTCCTGCTGAATTAAAAGAAAGACCAAGTATCGATCGAAAGCTCACATTCAAAAGAAATTTAGACTTTTCAGAATCAGAAGCTGAAACTAAAAGCAGAATTTCCTATTCTTTTGGAGAGGAACATTCAAATGAAGTCGCTTATTTCAAAGAGATTGACAATTTTGTGAAGAGGGATGATTCAGAGAATCTGAACTCGAGAGTGTCTATGGTCAATACTCGTTGCGAAGGAATTCCTGAGCCAGTTGCCAAATTGAATTTCAGTAACGTGCATCAGAGTGCTATTCAATTCGGATGCAATTTGCAAAAAATTACTCTTCCATTTCTCGAAGAGTTTGCACAGAAAAAGGCCCCTCACCAGCAATCCTATCAGCAACATAATGATCAAGTTCACCTTCATCATCTTCAGCAACCTGTCGAATCCCAGCCGAAGAAAGAGCGAAAATCTGATTGGATTTGCAATAAATGTGGAAACCTGAACTACTCATTCAGAAAGTTTTGCAACAGATGCCAGACTGACCGATAAATAAAACGTTTTAATATTAGCTTGGGTATTCGATTCGAAGAGCTGAAGCCTAAGTTCTCCTAAAAAAAAGTTTTAAGAAAATGTAAGCTTTCGAGCTAGAGTGATATTTCCCCAAAAATTTCTATATTTGTGTTGGTATGTGTGTTTAATCAGAATGAACATGATCCATAATCAGTTCCCTGTCCATTGGTTTCTTGATTATTAAAGGGCAACACTGTTGCGGTAAATCATACTGACTCTTTTTATCAAAAGAAGGAAGACCTAATAGTGATCAAGCTTAGGGACCGATATATCATCGAATTCAATAACTTGCTATTGTTTTCTTAGGAATTAAGGCTGCTGCTATCTAACCAGATCTATGGAGTTGCAGATATCGATTCTTCAATTTCAAAGCGTTTCCTCCTTTACTGAATGTTCAATAATAAATCTCTTGTTTTTCAAATAATGAGGAGATTTTTCTACTGGTTAGTCTCGAAATTAGGGTTTTTTTGAGAAATCCCTTTCCGAACTCCAATACTAATATATGCACATCCAAAGAATAAATTTCCCATCATTCATACTGTTCTGATATCATTCATTTAGTGCTTGAGAGAATAACAAAAGGAGAAAAACATTTTACAATTAAGTTCTCGGAAATAATCAGCATCTTAGAAAATATTACTTTCATGGGGTATAATCGTGCTAAGCGAACTGGAAGAAAGAAGTTCTGTCAAAAGAAGACACGAAATTGCTATGAAAAATGTCCCAATTCTTGACAACTTGGGATATTACGTATAAATGTTTTTCTCCTTGCCATACCTGATAGAGAGAAAATTCGGTGTCGATGGAGGAGTAAAGAAAGGCGACCTGCTTTATGTAAAATTGCATATAGAAAATAGGTGAGATAATAGAAGGCAGTTTTTGCTTTTTTCGGAAGGTATCACATTTTCAAGCACCCGATACATTATTCTTTTTCTCTCTATAACTATCGGAATAATATTTTAGTAATTTTATCAAAAATGGCAAGTACACATTAAACTGCTTTCAAACCATCCAAACAATTCGTATTCCTTTGAAATCCAATTTAATAAAAAAATTTGCAATTTTTTTTTTCCAAATATTTTTTTTCAAACCTATCCAAACCAGATCAAACAATGTGGTTGCATAAAAACTTCATTAAACCGTTATGTAAACCTCCACGTTCATTGAAAGGCACTCCAGCCTACCTTCATCAAAAGTACCTCAACTACTACACAATCTATGGGATGGGAGTTGGAATATTTCCTGTGATTCTTCTCAGTCTATTCTTTGGGAGAGCAAATTTGTCCAGAGTTCTTGCGAGCTTTGTTTTGTATGGGGTAGTGGTTCTTCTTGTATGGAAACGGAAGTACAGCGCATTGTCCCTTGGCATGATGACTATATCATTTTCCATATTGTTTCTGTACTGGAGATCCCCTGATCGTATTGATGCGTATTATGCGCCTTTCATGTTACTTATTTCAATAACAACCGTTGGGTGCTCTCAAAAAGGACTGGCTCTATATATCATAATGGTACTAGTTGTTTCATGGACAGTCGCCAAACCAAATATGGCCGAGTTTGTGAAAACAGCACCAAGAGAACAACTAGAGCTCGCAGTGCAAAGGTCCTTCTTAGGAATGCTTCGTGGATTTGCCGGCAGTTCGTTAATAATCCTAGCTCGGTCTTATATTCAAGAAAAAATTTACACAAAATGGATGTTACTGAGAAAACAGATAAACGAGCAGAACATTCAACTTCAAAAATCGAATGAAGATCTCAATAAAGCACTAGAGGAGAAAGAAACTTTCATTCTAAGCTTCTCACATGAGTCAAGAAATCCATTAAATGGTCTTCTAGGTAACCTTCATATACTCTCAGAGATGACTCTACCTCCAGAGGCGACTCATATCTTGAAAAAAGTGTTAATCTGCTCCAAGATTCTGAAAAATATTCTGTTAACAATCCTTGACTCTGGGAGGACTGGACAGTCGTGTTCAGAAATGGTGTTGGTCCCAACTTCTACAGATATGAAGAAATTTATTGAAGAAATTTGGATCCTCTCCAAAGATTTAATTCGGGCGAAAGGCCTAGCTCCAAGAATATATATTTCTCCGGGAATTCCTGCTAAGCTCATGATCGATCCGGAGAGAACCACTCAAGTGATTTTTAACCTCATCAGCAATGCAATCAAATTCACTGAGAAAGGATTTATCAAACTCTCATTTGCATGGAATGAGAATCTGGATGATGATGATAAGTTTATGAAGACTACATTTGGGTATTTTACTGCTATTGATACCGATTTAAAAACAGACGCAGCTGATGATCGAAACTTTCAGATAGATCAGAGATGGTTTAGGAGGCCTTTGAGAGAGGAAAGGGGCAACCTTGCTATTTCGGTCGTCGACACCGGATGCGGAATCAAAGAAGTGCATCAAAAAATGATATTCGAAAAATTCGGGCAAGCTCACTCAGATAGTCAATTAAAAAGTTTAGGACTAGGGCTTGGATTGTGGATTTCGAAGAAGATCGTTGACGCGCACAAAGGAGAGATAACTCTGAAGAGCAAAGAAGGTGTTGGAAGCTCCTTCATGGTTACTTTCCCTACAACAACAGGTATATTGCTGACATATGTTGATCAGGAAGCTATATCTCCGGAACATAAAACGAAGTCAAGAGCTCTTGTAGTTGAAGATTTTCCAATTAATCAAATTATCAATGCAGAAATGCTGAAAAAGTATGGAATTCAGGAAATTACTGTTGCAAGCAATGGACAGCAGGCAGTTCAAATATTCCAAGAGCACGAGCCTGGCCATTTTGATGTAGTTACCATGGATCTTGAAATGCCAGTAATGAAAGGCAAAGACGCAATCATCAAGATCAGAGAATGGGAGATGCTAAAGCGATCTCCAAATACCAAAATCGTTATTATCAGTGGGAATGCTGTTGAAAAAGAAATACAGGAGTGCTTGAACCCACGAGGGATGATACGAGCAGATGCATTCTTGGAGAAGCCCTGTGATTTTATGACCTTCTCAAAGACCCTCAAGAAGCTCAACGTGAGAGGTGGGAGATTAAAATTAGGAAGGTTGAAGAGAAAGAAAGTGCTGTTTGCTGATGATGATTTTTTCAACCTCGATGTTCTTATGAATTTTGCAAAACAACTCGGCATTGATTACCTCGCAGCTAGAAATGGGAAGGAGGCAGTAGAAATTTTTGAAAAGAATTTCAAAGACATCAGTGTGATATTTCTGGACAATGAAATGCCGATCATGAGCGGAATCGATGCTTGTGAAACCATTTCCAAAATAAAACAGAAAGAAAAACTTAAATGCCGTATCATCCTAGTCAGTGGTATTTCAATAGACAGGACACATGTAGTTCCCAATGGATTTGACGGGGTTATCCAAAAACCATTTACATTTCAAAGCTTCAACAGTATTCTAAAATCAATAAACGAACCGGTCTAGAATGAGACGAGACGGTCTTTCCAACTCTTCCACTATTCCAACTATTCCAACTATTCCAACTATTTATATCTACTTATTTGCGTCGAATTGTGTCTAATTGTGAAAAACTAGAAAAGGAGTAATGGCAATTATCTAAAATAGTCGTTGCAAGTTAACTGCTACTGTTGCATGAAATGTATAATTATGGTTATTTACTACAAGACTGCAGAGTGTTCTTTTTCAGGACTCAAAAAAAAAAAGCGCTGTCGCGTATGCCAGTTTCAACAAAGAAATACTTTTTGCTTTTTTCATCTAAAATTTGTTTCAAAAAGATGACCACTCCAGTTAAGGAACATAACAACGAAGCCCATTTATAGAGTCAAATATTATTATCCAGCTTATATACTCAGCATGCGCTCTAACTCTCTCTACTAAAACCACAATACATTTATGAATTAAAGATAACTGAAAGCAATGAAGATTGAATCAGATCATAAACTTCTTGCTAACAATCACAGCATTCCTCTTAATCTTTGCCAATTGTACTTGAAGATCCTGCAGAGTTTTGAATTGTCGGTATCCAATTCGTTCACTGTCAAGTTTTTGATATATTGGCAAAAGAATGTAAGCCGCCAATGCCATATAATGCTGCTGATAATTGGTTGCAGGCCTCTGATCCCAATCGCTATATTCTGCTGCGTGACTGAAGGGTCTGGAAAAAACTGCCTCTACGTATTCGTAGAATTTGCCATCAATCTTCTTCTTTAGTCCTTTAAGTTCCAGTTTCTCTTCTCTGTTCGGTTCTTGCAGCAAGTCGAAGAAAGTCATCTGGCGATCAATAAAATTTCTATAATCTTGTAACTCCAGCTTTTTCACCCCAATGACTCTCTTTAGAAACTTTTTGAACCCCCCACTGTTGACTAAGTATTTCACAACATCACCATTCATTAAAAACTTTTTGAATAGTTGCATGAACGCAGAGCACTTCTTGAGTCGAATTTGTTCTAGTGAAAGGTCTGGGTTGACAGCATTCATTTGACTGAGATCAAAGATGACCACTCGTTTCCATGAGGCAATCGTCAAATATGAGTAGGGGTATTTCTTTCCATGGACAACGAAAATACTCGTATTGATGTCTTCAGTCAGCTCATTGAGTCCCTTCGCTACCGAACTGCTATCTAAGCAATCCAAAACAGAAACACTATCCTTGAAGATGCCTAGTTCTTCCAAAGAGAGGAAAATATCGACTTCTCCGAAGTGGTCTTCTGAGGGCTTCAGCCGAGGATCGATGGCAATTCTTTCCTTTTTGATTCCACTCTTTTCCTTTTTGATTTCACTCTTTTCCTCTTTGTTCAAATACTGTAGTTGTTTTGCGTATTTTGACTCCATCAAGCCTGGATATAGCTCTATGACAGATTTCAGGAAAGAAGCTTTCCCGTATAACGCTGAAAGTATGGCTGCATCGTGGATGCTTTTACATTCCGACTCTAATAAAGTCATGAAGGCAACTATGATTGATTGATGATCGAGCTGAAGCGTCTTTTTCAGGTTTTTCAAGCGTTTTAAGTAGTGGACGAGTCTTTCTGTGTTTCCTTTTTCCATATCCAGCATGGGTTTCAAAATCTTATTACGGTCTGGGTGCTTTTTCCAAAGCTTCTGAAGAATTTTTTGGATTTGTTCTTCCTTTCTCACTTCTTTCGAATGAGTAACAATGAAATCACCGACTAATGGATTTGGCAAAGGTTTGGATTTCGAGGAAATCATATGTCGCAGTCGATCAGAATTTAATTATTTTTCCTACTTGAGTCTGAAAATTGTTATTTATATCTGATTAATAATAACGAAGTAATCAATGCTGCACTATGTTTTCTCTGAATTCAATGAGAAAAACAGGACAAAAAGGAACCAAGCAATATTTATACTCAAGTTAAAGCCACATGACAACTCTTTATTAGAAGATTTTGAATTCCAAAAATCACAAAATCTGAGTAAGATACATCCTCTTGTGCGAGAGTTTCCACAACCATTGATATAGAAGAATGTAGCCTGATTACTCTCGTGAAACGAGTCCAAGTCTGGGCCCAACGGAAGTAGCACGAGGTTCTACTTCCAGTTTGTTTTTTATTTTCATATAATTTCTAAACATGCTATTCTCTTCTGGTCTTGTGATCTGCACAAAAAACTGTCCAGAAGTTTTGTAAAACTTCTCGGATTTAGTTCTACTTGGAATGGCACCGTTGCCATGTATGTTCTCAATCCTTTCTTGGCGCTTATTAAGAAATTCATTCAGCATTTCTCTTCTTTGATTCATACGATGAATTAAATCCGGATTTTGAATCGTACTCAGTAGCTTCGCATAAGAAAAATTAGTCTTATCCGAGATAAGCATTTTTAATTCATGGGTCATGTATCTATCAGACTCGAGAACCCTATCTGTGGGAGGTTCAGTGCTTGGGTGGAAATTTGACATTGACCGCATCAGCGTCTGACGAACCTTTGACACATCAGAAACATCTCTTCTATGTTGAATTGAGCCCAGTCTCCTGTTTCTTTGGGCTGTCTGGCTCCGAGAAGTGCCTACTTCGCCGAACAAACCGATGTTTCCTGCGCTTTGTGAGCGTTTTTGTTGCCTCTTAGCTGCATGCAAGTGCTTCGGGATGAAATATTTATTAACGACATACACATCATATTTCTGAGGCACAGGCACGAATTCCTGAGCCTTAGCCTCTATCTCTTTGTCATCGGCTTCTAGAGCTCCTTGTTCAACTTCCAATTGTGTAATTATAGGATTTTCACCAGTTTTCTCGATATTGGGAGACGATTCGTCGACGAACTCCATTTTGGTGCTGGGATCTGGAGTCTTGCTGCGTCCTTTAGAACTCTCAAGATTTTTGTTGTTTTCTTCCAGATTTCGTTTTACATTCTTTTTCATTATGTCAGCAAGACTCGGTTCGGTTTGTTTCTCTTGAGTCTCCTTGTTCGATTGAGTTTTGAGTATTTGCTTTGTAAGCGCTGTAGGGCTTAATCGGTTGTTATCAGGCTGTTTCAGAGGAATTCGACGAGATAAAATACCAATCTGATCGTTATTGACTCCAAAATATTTAATTGAGTAGGTTCTGCTGAAAAGCTGTTCTGACTCCTTCATCATTTGCCTGATACTCGAATTTTGTTGGTTTCCATTTTTTCCAAACTGATTGTAAAGATGTGAATATTTATCTTTTAGGCTTTGCATCTTGGAATTAAAATTCTTATAGAGTCCCGCGCTGTAGAGCTTTGGAAGCTTTGCCTTGATTTCGCCCGATGTGGCTTCATTTTCTTGAAAAGCTGAGGAATTAACAGGTCTGAAGGGCTGATGAGCAGCTTCTTGAGATGGAACCAAGTCTTCTAGAGATCTTCTCCTCATGTTTACAGCTACTGAGCCGGAATAGATTAATTTCTTGTTCTTCTTTCTCTTTTGACCCACCAAAGAACCTTTAGGTTCCGAGTCAAGTTCAATACTAAAGTTTTTCATTCCTTGATTGTGAATTTATTGGCACTTCCAAAATTGATTAATTTGCCCTCAATAAATATTTATATAAAGTTGAAACGATTCAAACTCCTGTATATTATGTGAATTAAAACTTTCATTTTTCTATTAAAAAAAAAACAAACTAATTGGACATAGATTCCAACTAGCTTTAACTACCTAAAACACAGCATTTCCCGAAAAATCTCTCTTTTCTCAAAGGTTTCACTAAATTGTTTACTTATTCATTTATGTTGTTCTCATCTTTTGTATAATTTTACTTATTCACAACCGAATCATTAGCAATTTCTAATTCTTCTGCTAACATTCTGCTAAACCAATCGGTAATATATTATATCTGAGAATACTTAGAGAAAGCAAGAGAGAAGAAAAACTGTCGCTTTGGATTTTTTATATTGATGAGATTTTTGGAATGTTATAGCCGTTAACGCTTGTTGCAGACCTCTAGAGCTAACAATCCATTGTGTAAAAATGTATAGCAACATTTTGACATGGATTGAAAGAATTATTTAGATCTTCTTGGAATTCAGTCTCATTTTCAGTAGAACTGATTCTCATTATCCATATTGATTCTAAATCATCAAGATCTCATCAATTTGCAGAAGCTACAGCATAAGAGCTAACCCTTGTAGATCTTGTCCGGTTGTCACTTGAATTCCAGTTATCGAGAATTATGACAGAGATTTCAAAAGCTTTACTAGAGACTGATATGATATCAGTATTGAAATGTATAAAAAGATTCTACTCGTAGAGCAAGGTCTGGCTTAAAGTGAATCATTCTAGTTCAGTATTTTTAATACTTTAAGCTGTTTACAGAAAAGTTGTTATTGATTAAGAAGAAAAGGCGGAAACCGAATTTTCCTCAGTAAACCAACGACATTCATGTTTCAGACATGAGCTCTAGGTATTTTCTGAAAGAAAATGACGATATCATCTAGATATGAATTGATGACATCTCGCTGGGATTACTAGAGAGCCTCACTTATTTAATTAGCTCGGTACGTGGGCAAAGAAACACAAAAAATTTATTTTCGAAAGATTTTAAATTGAAAGAATACCACTAAGAATCAACTCAGTAGTTCATTACAACAAAATCAATGGAATCTGAAAACAATCTGGGAAATGAGAGAAGGCCACGGAGAAGGAAGACCAAAGAGCGCAATGAAAATGAAGAACAGGAAAGAGAAGAACAATTAGATATTAAATCAGTGAATAAAACACACGATACTTCCTTTGCGTTCTCTGAACCCATTAATTCACAGAGACTGCCTCAACAAATAAACCCTGATAGCGAGGCCTTGTCCATATCTTCGATAAGCTTGGCACAAAGTGACATGCTGGACCCATCTGATTCGCAGGCTCCTCATGGACGACCTCAAGAAGAAGGGAAAAAAAAAGCTCCAGAAGAAGAGAAAAAAGAAGAGCGTAACTTAAAAAGACATTATAATAAAGCTAATGGGACAGATAACTCAGCCTCTAACACTGAAAAACATCTTATGAAAAAACTCGGAGGAGAAAATTCAAATAAAGACGATCCAGAAATATACATACAAAAAGGTAGGGTAATCTGCCTTAATGATGGTGAATGCAAAAAGACAAGC
>ENA-UOUE01001491-UOUE01001491.1-compost-metagenome-genome-assembly--contig:-NODE-1491-length-14570-cov-10.386117_pt1 | contig 14570 bp, 8 predicted proteins | sample MGYA00238146_ERZ747223 | MGnify/ENA primary metagenome ERZ747223 (study PRJEB28781, sample SAMN06268865) | compost metagenome | isolation source: single cell | place: USA: California, Emeryville, Joint... | reverse complement strand
AGCTGCGAGTGCCATTTCATTCGTTGCATTAAGCCGAATTCCACCAAAACGAAGAGGCTTATTATGCAGAATATGACGTTAGGCCAGATCAAGTGCATGGGTGTGCTGGATACGATTAAGGTCAGAAAGGAGAGCTATCCGATTCGTAGGGGATACAAACAGTTTTTCGAAAGATATGGTGAGCTTTCAAAGAAGCATTCAGGCAAATCTTTCATTCAACATGTCGCCGACAATGCAGATTTCAAGCAAATGACCAAAGAGTAAAACCCACATCATTCGCTTTATCTCTAATATATCCCCCAGTTTGATCCAAGAAGCAGCTCCTGAATTTACCACAAGTCTCGTTCTCTTTGGAAACACGAAAATATTTATGAGAATTCCCCCGGACGTCGAGCTCACAAAAAAGTTAATGGAAAAGGTAATGAAATTAGGGACTCTTCAATTAAACAGCAAGCTATCAATAGTTGAAAGCCAAAAATGCAGCAGCCACAAAAATCCAAAAAGCATGGAAACGCTATCAGTTTTTAAAATTGTTGGACTTATTTAAGAAAAAGATGAAGAAGTGCGTTTCAAGTTTTAAGACAATCCAGCGGCTGTATAGAGTTGGAAAAGAATATAAGCAATTCCAAAAAATAAGAAAATCAGTTAGAGAGATACAAAGAGCAATAAGAAGGAAGCTCGCTCGAGAGAGAATGAATAAATTAAGAAAGGGAGCCATAAAGGTCCAGGCTTTTTGGAGAAAATGCTACTATCAAAGCAAATACAGGATGATCATAAAATCTGCTAAACTGGTCAATCGAGTTGCTCGTGGTTTCCTTACACGTCTAGCGGCTTTGAGGCTGAAGAAAGTGAAGGCTATTATAGAAGTAAGATAAACGCTTGGAAATTTGAGTTTGATCTCTGATAATGCTGTAGGAAATACTTGAGAGAGGTACGAGGATTATATTCAGGAAAACCGAAGAGCGAGCAGCGATTAAGATTCAAAAGGTTTGGAGAGGTCACCGTGTGAGAGTGATTCATGAAGAGAAAGTTACTCAAGTCAAAAATGCAAAGTGATTATATTAACTGAAGACGCTTAGTGTTAACACTAATGTATATAGGGAGAATTTCATCTATAATAAAAACGCGAGGATAATCCAACGAACTATGAGGATGATTCTTGTGAGGATGGCAATTAGTCGGCTTAATAGAGCAGCCTTTTATATCCAAGGGTTCTTCCGCGCGAAGTGGCTGTCGAAAACGTTCCAAGAGATGAGACGTTCTGCCAGAAAAATCCAGGTAATGAGCAATCGGTTAATCACTTCCTTATCAATGATACTAACAACAGAGAGCCTATCTAAAGTGGATAACTTACGGCAAAATCGTAAAGGAGAGATTAGAAGAGTTTTTAGTAGATGACCAGATCTCTTATGAAAGCAACAGAGCAGCTGAGACAACTGCGCTATTGGCCGGGACATCGAAAAAGGGTGGAGAGTTTGCGAATGAGATTTTTATGGAATATGGAGAGCCTTTAACCCAGCTCAACTACATTAAACGTACATTAAGCCTATTCCTCTCAAGCAAACCTCATTTCCATTTGGTATTTAGCGGTAACTCCTTATAGTTCAAAGAAAGTTACGCTCTTCGTAAAGGTTCTTGATATAGACGTTTTGGTAAATGGTTCTTAATAGAATCCTTTTGTTAATTATACTTCTGCAATGATAAATAGACGGATTTATCCGACGTCTACGACCCATTGTGGAGTATCCAAATGCTTCAGCTGCAAAATGAAGTGACTCAAGGAGTTGAAACCGATATTCAGCTCATTGAGGTGGGTGGCTACCATACAGTCGCTATTTCAAATCAGCCAAAAGTGTATTCTTGGGGTTGGAATGATCAGTTCCAACTTGGTCGAAATAAAGTTCATCGACAGACAATTTACCACTCATATCCGGTCGCTTTTTCTGCACCGAACTTCAGACCAAAGCAAATCGCTGCGGGAGATGATCATAATATCTTGCTCGACACTTCTAATAGCATTTATGTTTGGGGCGGAAACAGCAAAGGTCAGCTGGGGCTCGGACATACCAAGGAAGTTGATAGAATTAGTCTTATTGATTTCACCAACGGAGATCCAGTCGTTGACGTCAAAGCCAAAGGGAACAATTCACTCGTTGTGACCGAATCCGGAGCAGCATACTACTGGCCGCTTCAGAGGAGTGGAGGCGAAGTAATCATACGCCCCGCTCTGCTCAGCATCCCGAATAAAGTGCAAATTAGCCATGGCGCTTGTGGATACAATTTCGCGATTCTGGTCGCTAAGAATGGAACTGTTTATTCGTTTGGTACAGATAATTCTGCTGGTCAGCTTGGGTTTGGAGACACTTTCGCTAGAGAGACGCCAACGCTTATCCAAAGCATCAAAAATGACGGAGAGAAGGTAACTCAAGCACACTGTGGCTTCAAACATGTAATCTGCAAGACGTCTTTGGGGAAAATATATGTTTGGGGATGGGGAGCCCATGGACAGCTTGGACTCGGAAATTACAATGATCAGCTGCTACCTTGCCAAGTGAGCTTGTCTCCATCAAGTGGTTATCATAAATCCAAGGTGTTGCAAGTTCATGCAGGATATCGACACTCAACGCTGCTGTTAGAGAACAAAAAGGTGTATTGGACAGGTAGCAATGGCTCTATGCAAAAACAGAATCTCTTCGCGGAGGTAGAACTCGCAGATAAAATTCCCGATTACAAAAAAGCCACAGAATTCACTCCGCTGAGAATATCTTGCACATGGAGCAAATCCATCAGCGTCACCTACGTCACAATCGCTGATACTCGGACATTAGACGTACCAGCGAAAGTCAAAGATAAAGTTCTATCAACTCTTATTCAGAAGACTGAAGAAAGCAATGCGTTGAGCGATGTGGATCCTCCTTATATTGAGTCTATTGCGAAGTATTTCTCTGCAAAGTATATGAAAGTCGCTGCTAATCCAAAGATCGCTGTGAACCAAAAATCCGAAATCGAGAAGAGAAAAGCCAGCCTTAGTCGTGTTTCAACCACTTCTCAGCTGAACGGAGGCGGGCATCAGAAGAAGCTGTCTCTTGATTCTACATCGAAGAATAAGATCACTTTCTCAGGAGGAGGATTTGATATTCCCAGAGAAAATAGACGCCAAATTGAATATAATATGTTCGATAGTACCTTACCAATAGGACCTCCTGAGAAAGTAACTGATAGGGTAAAGAGGAGTGAGTACGGATCAATTTCTGGAGGAAGATCAGGGCAAGTGCTAACAGTCGGAGAGACGATCTCAGCAAAGTATTCGAATTACGCTTCGAACCAAGATCCCAGCGGATTTAACTCAAATACTGGTCAGCGACCTCTGCAGCTTGAACTGGACTGGTAATTGTTAATTTTATATTGATTTTTTAACCAGTTATGAAAAATGATTAGGAAAGATAAAATTATTGAGCTGAGAAGAAAATTGAACGAGATACTATCAATTCCTCGAGAGAAGTGGACTCAGAAGGAGATAGAGTTTATGAAGTTGGCATCAGAACCGAAAATGCTCAGTCTTTTGCACAGTGTAAAATAATACTGTCATTGAGAGCTGGATAAGAAATAACATGTAGTTTCGAAATATACGGTTCCTATAGATGTTAAGAGTTAGTTTTTCATTGCTGTGGAGTATCATTATGAAATAAATTCATAAGTTTATCAGGTGTTCCCACTGAGAATGGAAATACTCAAAATATATTATTCTCTTTCAGCCTTTACTTGCATCCCAACAAAGTTATAGGCATTGAGCGAAAATTACTTAATTATTGCTGGTTGTAGATTCATGAAGTTTTGTATTGTTCGACTTTATACTTGGGAAGGTATGGTAGTTGCGAGATCACTTGCAGTTTTATATTTGAGGGAAAATAGTCATAGTCAAGATTTTCGGGTTCTGATAAGCAAATCAAAATTGGTATTGAAATCTATGTAAAAGAGAGTTTTCGAAAAACTGCTTTTTTTAAGATTAAGAATGATACTTTTTTTATCTCCTATAGATACTCAGGGAATTAATTTCTCTATTTTTATTATTACTTGAATCAGGAACGAATAGCTCAAGCCATTATTACTTTTCCAACAATAATCACAAAACTATGAATATGCATATGCATTTACTATTCTTAGATGAACACATGCATATAGACTATCATTGCAAAGAGATATTCAACTGAAGGGTGAACTTTTCTTATAAATTCTCTTTCTAGAGAAAACTTCTAAATGGATTGCGGCTGGGGTTTTCATTTCTTGTTTCGATGATCGGAGTCTGTTCTAAATTTTGAAGGTTAATCCATGACGTATTTTTCCTTAAATGTTCGATTCCTTTCTTAAATATAATATTCCCTCTTACATCGAGCGTTTGCAAATTCCTTCAAGTTGTATTTTTTCCCAAATGCTCGGCTCCTTTCTCCGTGATGTCGTTCCCTCGTAAATTGAGAGTGCGAAGGTGAATCCAAGTTTCATTTCGACTCAAATACTCAGTTCCTTTGTCGCCAATGTCATTGCTCTCTAAATCAAGTGTAAGAAGATCGTGCCAGGTTGCATTCTTGCTAAGATATTCGGCTCCAACTTCTCCAATACTATTATTATTTAAATTGAGGCGTCTAAGGCGAATCCATGTCGTATTTTTGCTCAAATACTCTGCTCCTCTATAATCGATGTTATTCTTATTTAAATTGAGTGTTTTCAGTCTCATACACGTGGAATTGCTGCCCAAATACTCGGCTCCTTTCCCTCCAATATTATTCGATTCTAATTCGAGTGTTTTTAACTTGGTCCAGGTTTTTTTGCTACTCAGATACCATATTCTCTGGAGTAATTCATGGAAGAAATTTTTGAAAAACCTAAGCGATTTTTCTGATTAGACATTTTTGCTAGGACAGACATTCTATCTTTGGTACCGACATGATTTTCTTAATTAGTTTTTTTTTTTAGAGTTCCTCGCCAATAGTTTCAAATTTTCAAACAATCACTCATATTTATGTTGTTTTAGGAGATGATCGATTCTAATTATCGTTGGGTTCTTGATATCAATGTTTTTAAAAGCAATATTGTCCCTCACTATCATCGCAGCCACTTTAGGAAATTCTATGAGGCCTTGATTCCTGCAAGCCTTGTCTAGACAGTTCAGAAGTTCAATTTGCTCATCTTCGGTAAGTTGAGAATTGAATACAAGCTCATACTCATGATCATTGACTAGAATCTTCACATATTTCACAATGTTAACACTTTGAGCAAGAACAATGCCAATGCCGCTATTGATTTTCGAAAGGATTAAATCGCCTGGCTGAATGTTGTGTGTTGTTATATCTCCAGCAAGGACTTGCTTCGGATCGATTATCAGATATTTTTTTGGTTTCAAGTTTAGCATGAGTTTGACTTTTTAAATCAATTTTATTCAGTTTATCACACACGTAAGTTAATTAACTAAACAACCTTTGGAAGATTCCTCGTGCATTGTTAGTATTAACCATATCCAGCGTTTTGCAATCGTATTGGAGACTCATTGCAAATAATTTGAAAACTTGCTGAGATCTTAGGGAGTGTTAGCATCCTCTCTCTGATTAGAATTATAAATATTGTTGATATGGTAAGAGGAATCTCAATTATATCAAAAGTTCATGAGGAAACCTTCAAAGATAACAATGGAATTTGAAATTTCTTTCCAACACAGAGAGGCTTGGACAATATTTTAAAGCGTCTTCACAATTAATGTTTTAAGTAACTTAAATAATGATTTGTAGGCTTAGATCCGAATAGATACTTATTTTTCCAAAATAAAAAATGAAGACACAAAACTTCTCGACAGAATGCAGCGTCAGACAGACAAATTCTGGAAGATTCCTTTCGCAAGTTAGATATCTTAAATCGGAGATGGCGCTGCCGGTCCCTCAAGAAGGATTTGCTGCTAGTAACCAAATTATTAGCTCCAGAGCCGTGAAACATGAAACAGAAGTCAAAAACATACATTGCCGAAGGTTCAGACCAAATCGGGTGTTGAAGGAAATTTCTTTAACGAAAAATGCCTTCAAAGTTATCAGCAATCTCCAAAGTCTCGGAATAGAATCGCGTACTAATCTCTACCTGTCTTCGAACTCGTATCCCGAATCCATCCAGAATCGACTTCGGGGAGGGTGTCCGCAGGACGATAATGAGAGCGATTCGGGTATTAACAGTGCAAAGCTTTTATCGAAATTTCAGCAATATAAAGAGAAAATTCTGAATGATATGACACTTGAAAAAGAGTTGAGTCTGTTTGTAGAAGTTCATGCCACCTCGGAGTTAGACTATCATGAAAGAGGTAATAGCGAGAATAATGAGACTTTAGAGCTGACTTTCGATATAAGAAAGAATTTCTTAAACAATAATGAAAGTGGGAAGACCCCAAAGGTTCTGGTCTTGACAGGGCAGGTTGGAATAGGAAAAACACTCTTCTGTAAGCATCTCCAGAAAGAACTCCTGTCTTCTTGGAATGAATCGACTCAAAGTATCGACTCGGAATTGGGAAATTGGTTGCCTGTTTATGTTGATCTCTCGAGTCTGAAGAAACCCAAGTCAGAAGCTATTTCTGAAACTCTTGCTAGAGAGTTATCTATCACTGAAGAAGAGATTCTCCTCTGGTTACAAGCTTCTGACGAAAGCAGCAATATTCAACAACCGCATCTGCTATTCATCTTCGATGGGTATGATAATATCGAAGATATTAATGCTCTTTGTGCTTCCGATAACAGCAAAGACATTATTCTGAAAAATTTCTGCAGGCTGAACAAAATTGAAGGATCATTTTGGAAGAATGCAAAGTTAATCATCACTTGCAGAGAAGAAAGTCTTCAGGGCATCCGACGACGGGATATTCTCTTTGCTCCCATCCATAATAGTGAAATAGGATTTTCGGTGGACTCTGGTTCCTTTTTACAACGAAAAATAGTTCCGTTTAATGATGAACAGATGATAAATTACCTAAAAAAAATCGATACTTATATGAGGGTAATTGAAGAAGAGGGACCTATATCATCACTGTCTGATGGAGATCAATATCCGACATCAATGATATCATGGAATCAGGTCAAAAAATTTAAGAAGTTAATCGATCGCTATCAGCTCAAAGAGATCGTAAGGACACCAGCAATGCTATGGATTGCCTGCAAAATATTATCAATAATCACAGCAAGCACCAAAAATAAAATTAGCAACATGAAAAATACTCCTCCTGAAATCCTACGAAGCTATTCAATGGTCGAACTCTACGTAAACTCAACCATGAATCTAAAGAAGAGAGCAAAAGAGACCAAAGAGAAGATGAACATCAAAAGTTAGAGAAAATAATTAACGCTATACAAATGCAAATCCAAAGTTTTGCCTTAAGGCTGAGTGGTCTTTCTAAAAGTACAGAATTTGAGAACTCCGATCTTTTAAAATTGCATAATCTCTTCGAATGGGACAATGAACGTTCTCAAATCAAGTTTAGATCGCCTTTCTTTCTCAGTTATTTTGTGGCAAAGAGCATCGAGCAAGAGATCTTGAAGAGCGTTACTTCTACGCATGTCGAACAATTGAAAGTTCCACAAGAATTACTTTTCAATCAACGACTGTTCACAAACTCAGCATCAGATTCGATCGTCATGCTTTATCTAAGAGATGCAATTAGAGATGGAAGACTCACAAGTACTCAATTCATTAATTTAATCCATCTTTCTTGCCAAAATGTACTCAATCACGAAAAAGGCGAACACCCACACGACAGTGGGCATTTAAGCTTCCAATCTCAATTTGCTGTCGCTGCTGCAAATTCAATAACCATCTTAAATGGTATCGGCTACGACTTTAGCCATCATGATTTCAGAAATGTATGTATTCCTGGTGCCAATCTCAGTTATGGTATTTTTGAAGGAACTAATTTCACGAATACCAACTTGCAAGAAGTTGATTTTACTGGCGCTTGGGTTAAAGACGCTATTTTCATTAAAGCTAATGTCAAGGGTGTGACCTTTGGAGACACTTTTCCTCTCAAGATCAAGGAAGGAAAACTAGCAAATATCGCTTTCTCTTTGAATGGAAAGTATTGTGCTGCGGATATTGGAGACCAAACTTTGATTTTTGAGAACGTCAGTCTCAAAGGGTTTCATTCAAAAGAGATGAGGAGATTGAAAGGTCGCCTCCCTCAGAAAATAGACTCCCCTTTTAGTCAAGACGAAAAACATGTAATAACTCTCGTTGATAAAAATAGTTTTATTATTTGGGACATTGCTACAGGAAGTCCTCTCAGGGAGCTCATCCAACCAGCACAAGATAAAGAATTAGCTCATTTTAATTCAGTCGAGCAGGAACTTCTATTTTTTGAAGGAAAAAACATTCAAAAATTTAACTTTGCAAACGAGAAATGGAGTTGTCTTAATGCAGGACCACGAAAAGATCTCACAAAAGGAGGTGCCAATTCTGATTATAATAAATTATTGCTTATAGGAACTTATGGAAATGAGTCAGTTCTTTTGAATTCATCAACCGGAAAGGCTGTTTTTAGATATAGACGCGCGGCCACTTTCTGGAAACTCAGGGCGGATGGCAAGGTCATAGCTTCCGGAAAAAGTGGTGGAGGTGTTTACATATTGGACAGTTTAAGAGGTCATACTTTCAAATTACTTTCAACCTCGAAAAAGGCTCTTGACGCTTACTCTGTGTGTAGTGGCTCATTTACTTCAGATAGAAAACTATTTTTTTCGACAACAACAAGCATTCATAATCTTCAAGATATTGCGAGTGGCATAAGAATTAAATGTGGCATCTTTGGAAGTGAATTATTCGAGCAAAGTTATGCGTTTAATCCCTACAGTCAGCACATCGCTACTGTGGAAAGCCGCACTATGGTGTCCTTTAAAAGGATTTCTATTGCTGACAACCTATATCCTCCTACCATACGAGGTGAACGTGCTGCTATTTCCAAAGGGCTGAATTTGAAGGGCGCAGTTTTCAATGGCTGTATGGGGTTATCGGAGGAAAACCTCTCTCTATTGCAACAAAAAAGAAGCTATGGTAAATTTAATGAAGATACTATCCAGAAGCTGATTCCAAATGATCCAGTAAATGCAAAGGAGGTCACAGAAATCAAGCTCGTTTCCGCAAAGCTGGCACCCGTTCATGCTAAAATTATAGGGAATGACTCTCAATGGCTAAACTTAATCAGTTTAGAAATCTCCAACAGCGCTATCGAAGACAAAGGAGGAGAAGTAATTGGGAATAATAGCACATGGGTGAATCTGGAAGCACTAGTACTTGCGCACACTGGTATTGGAGATAAAACTGCAGTCGCTATTGCGAATAATCAAACCTGGAAGAACCTCAAGAAACTTGTTCTGGCCTCAAATATAATTGGTAATGCTGGAGCCACAGCAATCGGGAAGAGTACCATCTGGACGAATTTGGAGATCCTTGATCTGCGCCAAAACCCGATAGAAGATCAGGGAGCCATTGCTCTTGCAGAGAACGGAGCATGGAAAAACTTATCGACTCTTGATTTGAGTTCCAATAACATCCATGATACCACCACGTTGGTACTACTGTGCAGTAATCCTACGTGGAAAGTCCTTCAATCATTAATGCTTCAAGGCAATCCAATAAGCATCCATGAAAAAGAAGATTACATTTTACAGATAATAGAAGCAATTGTTTCGAAGGGCTTGGAAGTTTTAAAACTACCTCACGTGCAAATTGATAAAGATTTGCTGTGTTATTTTAAGTATTCGAAGACAGAGAGCGTCATTGATATCGCACTCAACGGGCGACACCTCCGTGATAAACTTGCGAAATTAATAGGAATCAACTTATCGTGGTCGAAACTTGAGAGACTTCAGTTATCTCAGAATGCAATCAGCGATGAAGGAGGATTAAGAATTGTGAGCAATCCTACTTGGATCAATTTGCAAGAGTTGGATTTGTCCTCCAATGTACTGGGAGCAAAAATCGGGGTCGCTCTTGGGAATAATAAGAGTTGGCCTAAGCTCAGGATCTTGAATTTGGATGGAAATACAATAGGAATCGAGGGTGCTTGTGCTATAGGGAAGAATACGATGTGGACTAAATTACAAGTGCTTAATTTAAACAGCAACGGCATCGAAGCAGAAGGGGCTGTGGCATTGAGTAAAAATGAAATCTGGTCTGAACTGCGAATTCTGGAGTTAGCAAACAACATAATCGGAGATAAAGGAGTTTCAGAATTAAGCAAGAATACGACTTGGATAAACTTGAGAGTACTCAATTTAGGAGATAATTCGATTAGTGCGTTGGGAGTTGAAAAGCTAAGGAAGAATTCAACTTGGGCCCACCTTGAGATACTCGATTTGTCTACCAACGAGATCTGTGACGAAGGATCTTCAGCTTTAAGTAAGAACACGTCGTGGAAGGAGCTAAAAACACTCATATTAACGAGTAACTCAATATGTGCTGAGGGAGGAGTGGGATTGAGTAAGAACACGACTTGGACAAATCTGCAAATACTTGATTTAAGAATTAATTCGATAGACGATAAAACCGTTCTTACACTACGTCAAAATCCGTCTTGGCCGAAGTTAGTTGATTTGCATTTGTGATTGCATACATTTTGATGTACTCTTATTAATAGGATATCACAAGGAATAAAAAATATCTCAGCTTCATTTGCTCTGATTTTCATAAATTTCCAGGCGCAACTATGTCAGTATACTTTAGTTAAAGAATAATGAAAAGAAGTACTCGAGGAGGACCTAAACTAAAAATAAAGGGAGAGAGATTGAGAGAAAAAACAGGGTGTATATTTTATGGTCTGAAGCTATTTATTGAGGCAATTTCTCGAATCTAATATTCTTGATGCTCTATAAATCTGTTTAAATTCCTCTCATGTACATTCGATAAAAGCCAAATAAGTTTCAAACCTCACTTCTCAATTATGAAGGTAATCATGCAGCAGAGTGTAAGTTGAGTGCTTAAATCTTCTCATTACTCTTAAAATACAAAAGAAAACTTGTATATCTCAGCAGATATCAAGAAATCATTTCTACTTCTTTAAAATATACCTCCCTTTTTATTTCTGACGCCTCTCAGGAGGAGCAAATCCTTCTCTTAATACATAATAATATATAATAAAGAACATTACACCAACAGCAAACAAGTTCCATAAAAAGTTATCTTCAAGTCCGAATTTTGTAGATCTTATAGGCTTCTTCTCTCCATCAGATGGGTTACGAGCAGCTTTTGCTTGCGATCTAGCATCCTCAGCTCCCTCTTTTGCTTTCTGGGTTTTTTGTTCTTCTGTTGCTTTGGATTCTGTTTTATTCTTTCCCATTTTGCTGGTTTAATAAATAAATCTTGTTTGAATAAAGCCGTTGTAGTCTGAAAAATCGATTCCTTCCAATTCAGGAAAATTGATCTTGGATCATTATGATTGCTTCCTAGCCAAAGGTTTTACTTCTGTTTGACGGCCTACTGTAGATGATTGACTCATTGAAGGGAAAAATCTAACACAAGTTCTGTCTTTGACGTAGAAGCAACAAATGCTTTGAGGTATTTTCATCGAAAAACAGACAGTACTCATGAATTAAATATGCTTAGAGGATTTTATCGTTACTCGAAGGATAATATATAGAGCCTTGATCCTCTTTATCTGAACTAAAATGTCCTTAATTCTTAGTTTGCTGGCCGATACACAAATGTCTGGAAATGGGCTGAATCAATAAATGCCTTTATTTCAACCACCAGAGTTCCTTGAAATCCTTTGGTACACCTAATTAGAAGAATGCATACTGTCCCTCAAAATGAGCAGTTTTACTGTTAACTAAAATGCATTCTAGCGATCTAGCCTGGGAGCTTATGACCTTTTTTCGCAACACAATCGAGATATCTGATATGCAGTGTTTCAAAAAATGGTTTCAATCGATCCGATCTCGTAAGTACCTCCCAATTGCTTAGCAAACTCGCTCTCAACTCTTTCTCATCAGTTGGAGAATCACTTGCCACTCTCTCCTTCAATGCAGCCCAGAGATTCTCAATGATATTTAGATCAGGAGATCGTTTTGGCAGTTTGATAAGTCTCAAATTCTGATCACTCACGATCCATTCCTCATTCATTCGGTGTGTAGGATGGTTATCTTGCACCAAGTAGAATTCTCCAGGAAATATACTTTCCATCTCCACCTTATGCTGCTCAATAACTTGCCGAAAGAGGTTACCATTCATACCCTTCCTGTAAATCTCCAATGATGTTGCCCCCTCTGCTGAAATCGCCCCCCAGCATCCCAATTTGATATTTTCAGCAACATTCTTCTTTTTGAGTTTTTCAGATGGAATCTGCCAGACTCTTGTTTTATGAGCATTGTTAAGCTCAATTCCCATTTCGTCTGAATAAAAAGTTTGGTAAATTAATTTCCCTTCTTCAGCCAACATCTTCCTACAAAAATCTAATCGATTCACTCTTTCTTCCTCCGAGTATATTATGCTTTTGTCAATTCCCATGTATTTGTACCCTTTTTTGGCCAGAAGACGCGAAATCGTAGCGACTGAAATCCCGAAACGAGCAGCGAGTTTTTTCGCTGAGGTTCCTTCAGGATTTTCTTTAATCATTTGGATAATTTTAGTTTCGGTTTCTTCTGTGACGGATTTCGGTCGTCCGCTCCTTTGCTTGTCGAATCTAACGTCTTCGCCTTTCTTAGCTCTTGTCTCCCAGTCTCTAATGGTTTGCATAGGTCGATGGATTATTTTTGCTATCTCGTGGATGCCCATATGTGCGTCAAAATAAAGAACGAGAAATCTCGTTTTACTATCGACACCAAATTTCTCACTCATGGTTTGGTTTTATAATTATTAGAAGAAAGGGCATCGATCGTATGTATTTGAGCAAATTCGAATTTTTCGGGCTTAGTAAACCAAATGAAAACTACAAACAGTTTGTTGTTCTATTGGGAATAGAAAGCCTTGCCTAGGAGCGTTATGAAGCAATGCTGAATTTCTGAGAGCCATATTTCATGATTGAGAAGGGTTAGAAAAGATAAATTTTACCGAAGTTGAGCATTGAGAATTCTACCTTCATGGAGAACATTTCATTGAAAATTTAACACTCATTCACATATTTTCAAATGGTAAGGAGGTTTCGCTTTTTTTCTAGGTAGTTTGAATGCATACATACAATTACAAAGTGTTAGCTGTTGCTAGGGTAAGAACAAGAAATGATTTTTCAGGAATGGCCTTTCCATTAGTTATAGTTTCTTTATCCTTGCACTCTTCTTGTTGGCCCCTTCTTCATGTCTGCAGTTAACTATATAAAGCATACCGAGCTCGCTTCAACTAGATTTAAAATCAGAGTCAACACCAATGAATTTATTTGATCAAATACTTTTCGACCCGGTGAGTTCAGTGTAAATTACTTTCCCTGCTTTGAAGTCCGTCAATTTAATGGTCCTATCACCAGAAGTAGTTGCCAACATACTCCCATCTGACTTCCACCGTACACAAGATATATAATCTAGAGCATCAATAGTGTTAGAGTGGCTCCAAAGTTAGGAACGAAAATAATGAGGAAGAGACAATTAACTAATTGCTGCAGCTTTCATTCTTGTACCAAACGAATATTCTCACCTGAATGAACTTTTTCAATTGTTTTAACGATCTTTGATGCACGTCGATCATAAATCTTAATATTGCAATCCTTCCCAACTGCTGCTAGTATATTTCCATCATTTGGACAAACATCTATCCAGTAAGTCCAATCTATCAAGAAGTGAGTGTGATCAAATTAAAGCTAGATAGATTTAATAAAAAAAAAGAGGAGAAATTAATTAATCTACTTGTAACTCCAACAAACAAGACATGCAAACAAATAAATTTGCTGTAGTTACTTCTTTTTTCAAGTTGAAGAGGTTTCTTCAAAGTGAGGGTTTTTTTCTCAGCATCGAGAATATTAAATCGAATGAAGTCATACTTGAGATATAAAAAAGGGTCTCCAAAATTGGTGCTCCATCGACAGCGACCTTGCCAATCTAAAAATAAATTGCGAATTACCTCGGGGCGTGGGATACCTCCTGAGAACATGTTCAAAGCGGAGAGGGAGAAAAAGAAGATTGTTTAAATTACTCAAATTAATTACCATTTCCATTGATGATGTCCATTTCCAGACAGAAAATAGGATTGTTTGTATTAATATCTGAAATCAAGTTTATTCCGTAAAAATCCATTGTTGACATGAATTCTCCACTGGGATCAATATCCAGGCTAGTCACAGCGTTGTCTAACGAAAAATTGTATAAATAAGTGAACCAATCAATCAATCGTAATGACTCCATTTGGTGGAAGAAATATAACAACAAGAAGAAGAAATCATTTATTAGACCTTTGATTATCTCTAAATAAGTTGCTGTCAAACTTAGAAAACGTGATTACCATCAGAAAAATAGCTATATTGTTCGGGCCAAATTGATTTTCGATAAAGTTTAGCCACAGGGTATACAACTTTCGAGGGATAAGCATCGATCTTGAACAAGTGATAAGCAATTTTCCCACCGATACAAATTGCA
>ENA-UOUE01001489-UOUE01001489.1-compost-metagenome-genome-assembly--contig:-NODE-1489-length-14580-cov-6.199959_pt1 | contig 14580 bp, 5 predicted proteins | sample MGYA00238146_ERZ747223 | MGnify/ENA primary metagenome ERZ747223 (study PRJEB28781, sample SAMN06268865) | compost metagenome | isolation source: single cell | place: USA: California, Emeryville, Joint... | reverse complement strand
ATAGCAAACACGGCACCATTCGGAGCAGAACCACCGACGTTTAAGCTTAGAATGGAGTCAGCTCGACATTGCAGCAGATGAGTAACACTGAGAACAGGATCACTAATGGTATCTGACGTAGAGAGCCCTTTAATAATGGAAATAAGTTGTTAATATGATCATGCTCCAATAAGTTTTAATTTCACTACCTTTGTAAGCAGGCAAGGTCCCTTGTGATGTCTCTTGTATATAGTTCACAACAATTGTTTGATTATTGTTCACAGCGGGTAATGAACTAAAGTGAACAATGTAAAGAGTGCCTGTCAACCATGAAGGGAATAAGATGTGTTCTGTTTAATGTATAACGAATGTTACCAGTGTCCCTGATTGCGAGATTGATCATTTCACCCTCTGAATCGGGAAAATACTCAAGATAGATTCTGACGTTTTGTAGCCAAATGTCTGCTGACTCATAATAGTTATCGCCGCCAATAAAGATTGTGTTGTTTAGCCACAATGCCCAGTATGAATCCGTTTTGCTCTTAAAATGTATTTCCTGAGACGAAGTCGAGGATAAAGCGTATCGGAAGCCATTCAGCTTTGAACTTCTATCCATGGACAGGGCATAAAACATCCACCTATCGAGTTGTATTAAGTCGCCTGCTATTTGACCCTACGAGGTGATTGTAACAAACTCGCTAAAATTATGTTAGCATTACTTCTTCCCAATCTGGCAAGGGTCCACTAGAATTACTACTAGATCCAGCAAAAAAAATGCCTGGTTCACTTTGCTTGGCCATGAAAAGCATTACTCTTCCAGTCCCGATATCCTGCCTATCCATTGAATAATTGATTTTTACATATTTTATTGAAGACAATTACGAAGTGCTACGAGCAATCCGAAGAAAGGTATTATAATTGGAGCCCCAGCTAACTAGTTTCATCCAAAAACAGGTAACGTACAGGCTGCTAATAGACCACCCGCTAGTCTTCGTGGAGAGCAAAAACTGCTCTTTATTTTTTGGATATTGCTTTAATGTTTCTTGAAGTTTCACGATCTCAATTCCCGTTGCTTCTGAGTATTGGAAAAGGTCAGAATGGATAAAAAATGCAAGAATTACCACTGGTACCCCAAAAAAACGTATGAAATAGCAAAATCATGGGAAGAGAAAGCATTATCATTTTGAATTTCCTCCTGATTAGAAAATTTGAGCTGTAAATTAATTAATTTCCTGGAGTTGCTACTTCTAAATCAGAATCCTTTACAAGGATTTCAATTTACGTTAGTTAAATCGACAAAGTCCAGTTTTTTTACTCTAGTTCAATTACATATCTGCAAGAAACTTCAAAGTAAATTCTATCCATTTAGAGCTATGCAGAAAAACCTTTGTAGGTTTGCGACTACAATTTTTCGAGTTCGGATCCAAAATACACGAAGCATTGCCATGAGCATCGGCAACGGCTTTGTTGACAATATCTTGACTAATTGGTCTGATATTCGCCAAATTGTACGCGTGACACAAGCAAGTATTTCTCAGAAAATTAAACTCTTGAGGCAATCACCCTTTTAATTTTGATCTTGATAAAATCGAAAGAACTTTGAAGTCTAAATCTGAATGAATCAAATCTTATGGGAGTTTAGATCCGAATAAGGACGTGGTACAGCCAGACCAAGAAATAGAGGAATGGGTTTTCGCCTTGATTTGCAAAGAGAGTAGTCAACAAGGACTCTTGCCTTCGTTAGCACAGCAAGAATGGACTTTTTTTGGTTTCGATTTAAGACTTGAGTGAAATCAGAGCTATTGATTTCTTAAAAAGCTATGCGGATCGATTTTTTCAATTTTCTCACAATATGAATACGTCGAAAGCCGTTATTTATGTGTAAAATCGGACAGAGTGGGGCATGGAACAAGCCAAATTGGCTGCCTAATAAGAAAGTTTACTACCAGCTCTTAGAAAGACGGCAGTAAGAAACAATAGCATCGTGAGAAATGTTGTAAATTTTGGACTTAATTATCAGAAAATCGATTAATTTGCTTAAATGAAATTTTGATAAGAACTCATAAAGGAATTATTTATAGAATTTTTCAAAAATTCTTATAAATTGGAATTTAAATAAATAGAATAAACCCACAGAATGCTAATTAGGCAGAGAAGAAATACTTGTAAATTCCACTCACAATCCTATGCTATGGCAAGATATAAAAGAAACTTCACTTCATTCTGAAATAGTTGCAATAATAGTTTAGAATCTCAATCACAAATTTTTTTCTTTTTTTGCCGTTTTTGATTAAGAAGCAGGGATTCTGATTTATCGTTCATGAGGAAGTCTGAGTGACGAAACTACCGTTTATTAAATTACGTAGCCAAAGAAACAAATAATTTACTTTTTCGAAGTCTTAATAAAATTATTTGAGTTCAACTCAATTAATTCTTTATTAATAATGTTCATCAGTAAGTTCCGTGTTGGGGTCTTAATTTAATTCGTAAGGTTGATGTTTACCTTAGGCTGTGGGATACAGGATACGTGTTGTCTAAGATGAATGAGGCCTGGAAAATGCAATATTGCGTTTTATTGGCGGAATAGAAGGCAGATTCCAAGTAACTTATCGCGTGGGAAAAGTTACCTCCAGCCCAAATTGTTGAATATTCGTCGCAAAGATTTGATGCGCATATTTCTGCCATTCCTCTCAAGAAGGAATTCCTAGTTTAACGTTTATCTGTGGCAACCTTAAGAATATGGATAAATCACTGTTTGATAAATCGCAATGTTGAATTTTCTTTCTTCAAAGAAACAAAATCACGCTGTTTGGAAGCAATTTAACCATTTTTGCATATTTCTTCTTTGTAAAAACTGGCTCCCAAAATTCCCAAGCTATGTATTGACTTTGCCTAAATAAAAGTTAATACATTGAAATAATTAAAGAACATGCTCTCGATTAATTCATGTTTTTCCTTCCGTTGTGAAAGGAGCTACAGAGGCTAATGAACTTAATTGGCTCAAGACCCCCTGGGATGTTATGGAGCGCATGCACGAGAGAAATCTCAAAATGCTTTTCAGTAAATCCAAGCTCCGATTAGAAATGAATATCACATAAATTTACCTCTTTTTAGAGAGTGCTCGAGAGAATTCAACTCTAAGATCTTCAAATGTAAATTGATTCCTCGGCGTCCTTAGCATAGAACCTTGTCAAGATTTATAGAGTATTAATTGAGATAATTCGGTCTTAGCAGACTTCATACTCAAAAGTACAGTCCGAATTACGGAGGATTTTCTCGTGGCTTGTTGTTGCGCAATCTAAAGCTGAAAACCGTTTCTAGGTGCTTACTGCCTTCAGTCGATGAGATTTTTGATTCAGGCTCAGAGTAAATTCACGAATCTTTCTATAACTTTCAGGAAAAAGACAAAAAAGTCCATATTGCTCAGAAAATTCAGCAATCCCTAGTTCACAAGGGACTTCCTTAATTTTATGCTAGCCAGTCGGCCGCATGCAATTGTTACAGCCATTCACAATTTGAAAACTAAACCGCTCCAAAGCAAATTTGATTCCTTTAAATAGTGAAATGAGCTTTGCAGGAAAACTGCTTGTAGGGTTTGATAATATCAACTATTTCAAATAAGCAATGAAAATGACAATAAGTTTTTCTGTGAGCACCAGCAACGATTTTCTTAGGCAAGATCTTGAAGGATTATTTCAGATACTCACCAAGGGTTGCCGTACGCACGAAATATGTAAGTTCTTCTCAGAAATTAAACGCATCTTGTACTACACCTTTTGTTTTAGTTCTTGAGGTAAGTATTTCGAAACCGATTCAAGATTTAATACCGAGTGAAGAAATCTTCAAACCGCTAGGACTTTGAAATCGAAATCTGAGTTCATCAATTCTTTGAGTTTCTACAGGATCAAGAAGTAGAAGAATATAATTTGAAACTCTGCTTGTAGAATATCCAGCATAAACGATTGCCATCATTAGACGCAACAATGGACTCGTGTTTTGTTTTGATCTCATCCTTTTGCTAATTCTGATCTGATCGTTTCTTGAAAAGTTGCACAGACCCAGTTTTTTGGGATTTTTCACAATATGGGGATATCGAGATCCATTATTTATGTCGTGTTGTTCAGATTTTGTCGTATCTTTAGGATTTGGGTTATTTTATAGGGCCAGTGAATTGTAAGTCATCTTCATAAATGCGAATATATAAATCAGACCCATTATCCCCCAAAAAATGCTCAATATTATTTTATCAGACAATTGATAGAAGTCATATGGTAAAGTCGGCGAGGGTTGAGAAAGGAGAAAAGTCAAATTGTCTGGCAGATGCGTAGATTTATAACCAGCCCTCAGAAAAACTGCAGAAAGAAGAAATAACATTGTGAAAAAATGTTGTAAATTTTGGACTTGAAGTTCAGAAAACTGATTAATTTACTTAATTGGGCTTTGGCTTAAAATTCAATAAATCATTGAGAATGAGTATTCTTCAAAAATTCTTAGAATTTGGAAAGTAGTGAAATAAATCGAATTCAAATTCTTTACGAAAAAATTGGTCCATAGACAGTACGAAGAAAATTTCTAAATTCTGATAGCAAACTTTATTACAAGTTTCACAATCGAGAAAGAAAAACAAAATTCCCTTGAATTTTGAATTGGAAGCAATACTAATATAAGACCTCTATCATAAATTCCTTTCTATTTTGCAGTTTCCAATTAAGAGGCAAGGATTTTGATTTATCGCTCTCAAGGTAGTCTGAGTGACGCAACTATGATTTAATATTGGAGATATAAATTCTTCGAAGCCTTCATTAAATTGCTTCAGCTTGTTGCAGTTACACTAACTTCGCACACTTGAGGAGGGTGTCTCTTTCCGTCTAGGAGTAACTGGAGGAAAATAAGTTATCATTTTCCAGGGCATTTACATAGGATCTCCAAAGCTAAAAACAATTGTTAATACAAACTCAATACATAAATGACACTCACTCATTCTGATCGAGAAAAGTAGGTAATTATGAGTTTCCGATTTGATGGGTGAATTATAAGTTTTATCCTTGTTCCCACATGTTTTTCTTTTGATCCTTCTTCATGTAATAAATCCAAGCATGCTCGTCCTACAAGGTGAGAGAAAACATGTCCACAATCATCGAACCCAATTCTAAAAACATCTTAAAGAATTTGCTTTACTGTTTATACGTTTCCATAAAAAGGGTATTTCGAGGATCGGGTTTACGGTAGTTGTTTATAAAGGGGAAATTTCCAATTGGTATCGTAATCACGTTTCCTAAGACTGAATTTGGACTTCGGATTCAGTCTTCGTGCTGCATAAGAAGAAGGTCACCGAAAAATGCACAGTCAAGTCTAATGTGCTAGGTGTTGAACAAATTATCTTTTCTCGAAACAGAGCTTGAGATAAAAGTCATTAAGGCTGATTCGCAAAGCGTTAATACCTGCATTTCTGATGTTCAATCAGAAGTTGTGGCCTTTGTTTCGTGAATATAGAGAAATAAATGCTTTCTATTCCATAACTCATAGCTTTAGATTACAATTCTAAAAGAACAACATCCTGTTGTTTTGGAAGCAATGTTACCATCTCTGCAGTTTTTTTTTTGGTTCTAAGATTGTATCTCATTTTTTCCAAAGTAAAGTAAAGGCTCTGACTCAGAAAAAAATTAATGCATTGGAATAATTAAGGAACATATTCCCGATTAATTCGGGTTTAACTTCTTTTTGGAAAAAGGCACGTAGACTTGTGCTCACTTGACTCTATACGGCCCTGAAATGTGATTATATGACTATAACTTAGCAATTAGTTTCATTAGAACCAGATATCCTCTTAGAAACGAACATGAAAATGAAATCAGTTCTTTTTCTTCCTTTCAAAAGTTTCAAGACTTTTATCTATCTATCCAAAAGAATTTCGAATGTAAATTAGTTGCCTATCTATTCTTTCGGAGTTTCTTGAAAATTCCACGGAGTATAAATTGAAATATTCAGACTCGGAAGGCCTTTTTTCAGAGTTTACGGCTGCGCAACCAAAAGGCGAATTATCTTTTTCGGCCGTTAGGTGCTCTTTGAAATCGCAACTGGGATAAAAATATGATGCAGTTTAATGCTCAGAAACAATTAATGAGTTGATGATGAGTCTATTGATTCAGGTCCACAGAGAGAGGAGAAATTTACAAATCTGCCATCGATAACTTAGAAGAAAAAAATGTTAGTTTAAGAAGAACTTCGAATGGAGTGTGCATTAAAGATAAAAGAAATTTAATTACGCAGAAATATCATAAAAGCTCTAACAGTTCGAATGTGTATGACTCCAGAATTTGAAAAAGACTCAACTGAAGATTCTCCTAATTTTATTTTTCAAAATAATCATTCGACCTTTTTCCAATCTATGCCTGAGACCGATACAATCGCCTTGTGACTCGATATCTGGGCAGTCATGAGTGCTGAAATTTTTAATGAAAGATGTTTTTCATTTCAAAGAAAACTTGTTTTCGTTTTTAATTTGCGATTCTAAAGCTTTTTACTATGCATATTAAAAGAGAATATTGCTTTAGTTTTGAAGAATTATGTATGACCAAACTTTTCTTCAATTTTTTCCCGCATGCTTTGGAAATTTTGCGCGTTTGCAAATTAAAGATGTAATTAGTTTCAAATTTGATACTTTCTATCATCAAAAAACTAATGGAAATGAAACTAATGCATTAAGGCAAAACAATTAAGTTCAGAGCAAATACAATGAGTGTCCCTTTTCATGATGTTATTCTTTTTCTGCCGCATAAAAGGAGAATCGTGCTTTCTCTTTAGGCCAAAAGAGACAAGTTCTTGCTTCTTCTTTTCTTTCGAGCCTTTTTTTGACTTCTTTTCCAATTTTGTATTTATTCCTTATAGAAATTGTGTATTATATCGATGTCTGTCCGAGTGATGGAAACTTGCTGGCGGCGGGTGATGCTCGTAAGATTAATATGTCACCGGTAAGATTCTTGACGTGATCATTTCAACTGAGTTATTATAGGAGATGTAAACTGTGTGCGTTGAAGTCCAAGCGGGGACCTGCTTGCTAACGCATCCAAAGCAAGATGTGCAATTACTTGACTTTAAATCTGGGAAGATTATTTACACTGGAAAAGCATCGAGAGGAGATAAACTTTGACGAAATATCTGTTCTTAACTCTATTTACGATTATTAGAAGAGATGAACTCTGTCTGTTTCGTTTGAGCAAGGATCGAAATCAAAAAAGATATTGAAGCCAAGAAAACCACTGATGATGTGGATATTGTGTGCTTTCTTGTCGGCTTCTATATTAAGAAGATGCTTGTGAAGAATCTTTACGTATTAAAAAGCATGAGTACTTAGAATCTTGCCAACGGCAATTGAAATTCGTTTGGGTTTGATACCCAAAGCAATTAAAACTGGCAATATAGCATTTAGCAAAAAGATCTTTTGATCATCAATCAAGCCTTTTGAGCAAATTTAATATGTATCAAATGACTCCTTCAGCCATGGGAGGACAGAAGATTCAGGATTCATCCCACGTTAATTCAAATCAACTAACTTCTACAAAATTTTTTAATCAATGAATCCTCGCTAACTGGACAATCTCAATTACCTAATGTCAATTCAGGATGACTCGAATATAAAATCAAAATCAAGATTTAAGGTAAAAAGTCTTAGCGAGTTGCGAGGATATTTTATATTTGATATAACTATCAATAACTTTTCTGATATCAACATCATTAGTCTTGCAAATCTTCTCTCTTGTTGTTTTGAGAGTGCCTTATGTTAAATTAATACTCTTATTCAGCAAATAAACAGTTAACACACGGAACCTGGCAGCTTTTGACCATCTATCGAAACACACTCCATATATTTACTATGCAAAGCTTCAAAACATGACTGCAGCTTTTCTGGAGTCGTAAGGATCCCCCAATTCCTCAACAGGCATATTTTTAGCTCTTTTTCGTTCTTCGGTGCATCTTCTCTTACTCTCTTCTTCAATGCTATCCACAGATTCTCAATAATATTCAGATCAGGAGATCGTCGAGGCCATTTGATAAGCTTCAACTTTTGTTGCTTTATCAACCACTCTTCATTCATCCGATGCGCAGATAGGTTATCTTGAATAAAATAAAATTCTCCGTCAGGATATAACGCCTCCATCTCTGGCTTATGCTGCTCAATGGTTTTTCTAAAGTATTCTCCATTCATTCCACTCTTATAGATTTCTAAAGACGTAGCTCCACGCGCTGAAATCGCACCCCAGCATTGCAATTTGATATTGTCTGAAGCACTCTTCCTTCTAATTTTCTTCGATGGCACTTGCCAGGCCCTTCTACGAGGATTGTTAAGCTGAATTCCCATTTCATCGGAGAAAAAAGATTGGTAGATTAATTTCCCATCATTAGAAAGCATGTGATTGCAAAAGTCCACTCGAATCGCTCTTTCTTCCTCATCGTAGATAACAGACCGATCATATCCTAGGTACTTGAATCCTTTTTTCGCCAGGATTTTCATGATTGAAGAACGTGAAATTCCAAAGTGAGTTGCAAGCTTTATCGTAGTGATTTTTTCGGGGTTATCTTTGACCATTTGGATTACTTTGTCCTCGAGATCTTCTTTGATTGTTTTCGTTTTTCCCTTCCTCGGTGCACGAATGTCACGACCCTTCCTCGTCGCTGCCGACCAGCCTTCGATAGTTCGTAGCGGTCGATTGATTAGGTTTGCTATTGCTGCATTGGTCATTTGGGCGTCCAAAAAAAGGACCAGAAACCTCGTTTTATCGTCAACGCCGTATTTGTCGCTCATTAGAGAAATACTATTTTAATGGAAAATTCTCAATGAAATAAGATATCTTGGAGTCTATCTCTCTTTTTGGACCCTAATTTTTCGAGCTTATAAGAGCAACCTTAAATTTCTCATTCTTCAGATCTCGCGTAAAGGGTTGCTTTCCTTACTATTAGATGTGTTTTGCCTATCTCAAGTCGTCAATTCATTGTTTTTTTGGTTGATAGTTCGCGTAAAGGTCGTGATCATGAGTGAAATCAATTTGAAAAAGTCCCAAGTCAGCCTTTTATTGTGGAGCTTAGCGTATTATTAAACTCAATATTTTAGATGATGATGAATCTTTTCTACCTTTCTCTGATTGCAAAGTTAAATTGTGAACAATCTAACGGCTTCGGAAAAAATTCGATTCAACTTGACATAACAGGTAATCTTTATTTGCTGTCTTTTCCTGCATCGATTTTATTTGCTTCTGAGAAAGAAAATAACTATTTCCTAATCCTTTTTTATTTGGCAATCGTCTCTACTAGCAACACATAGTAGATTGTAGATTGACGTGTGCCCGAACAATAGAAATTTGCTGGCATCATGAAGTTGAAACGATATCAACATCTTTGATAAACGAGAATCGAAGATTGTGAAAGCTTTGACGGACATTCATTCCATTAAGGTTCTTTGATTTATTTGATAAACGCTAAAAATTATTCTATTCTGGATCTATTGTATCCGATGCAACCCTAGTAGAATCGCGCTACCCAGCGCATCTCATGACTTGACAGCAAAACTATAGGGCTTCAAGATTGGGAAGAGTACATTAACTTGAGAAAAATTAAGACGGAAGTATTTTATTTTATGATTATTGATTTATTTTATCATCGAATTGTTCGAGGCGGTTACTTATGTTTGTTTCATTTGAACAAGATAGAGCCCCGTCGGAAAAGATAGTAATCTACGCTGTTGTCTTTATATGTGAGCCTGGATCACGATTTGCTGTTAATACAAAGAGAAATATGTTAATTTCAAATGAAAACTGTCGTATTGCCTCGTAGCAATTGTTCAGTTCGAATTCGTCTTCACCCTATCGTAAAAAAAATTAGGATAAAATCAATTTATTTTGCAATTCAACACTTTAGATTCCGATAAGGGTAATATCTTTACATTAGCGTTTATTTTTTATATTTTCTTTGCTTGATCGATCAAACTTGCGATGTTTATAGGTTTATTTGAGAGGGAATAGGTGCGCTAAGAAGGGAGAGCCGAGCCGAGCCGAGCCGTAATCAATTGCAAACTTTTATCCGTTTGTAACGTTGGCAACTACATCTGCTGTCAATTTTGTTCATTTATTTATTTTTATGAAAATTTCATTTATCAATATAGTCTTCATCTCAAGTCACGATTTTTCAGTTCGAATCAACTCGTTTTATTTCTGTATAAAAGCAACGATTAAATGTTAAAGTTGATCATTTGAGACTCCTCTTCTTATTCTGCGAAATATGCTAGGATAGCATCGTTGTTGACTAGCCTCATCGTTCTCAGAGCATTGATTCTCTCTTTCGATAATGCAATGTTCCCAGTGATATCAATGGATTTAGGTCCTCTCCAATTAACATTACCAGCAATTGCCACCGCGCTTTTCCACCCTAATCGGTTATTGTAGAGCTGTAGGTCATTCAAACGTTTCCACGAGTTATTTCGTCCAATCGCAGTCCCACCCGCATCACCTATTTTATTGTTGGTCAAACCAAGACAAATCAGATGATTCCAGACGGGGTTACTGCTCAGACAGGTTGCTGCAAGATCACCGAGCTCGTTACCACTTAAGATAAGTACTCTTAAGTTTTTCCAAGCCATATTTTTGCCAATAGCCACCCCACCCTCTTCCTTTATGCCGTTGTTGCTTAAGTAGAGCGACTGAAGATTCTTCCATGAGGTGTTGCTGCCTATGATGATTGCGCCCTGATCTTCAAGCTGATTCTTTTCTAGAATTAGGCATTCCAGCCCCTCCCAAGCATCATTTTGCCTAAGCGACTTTATGCCTTTCCAACTGATAGAATTCTCTGACAAATAAAGAGACCTGAGATTGATCCAAGCAGAGTTGCTGAAAATACTGCTGGCGCCTTCATCACCGATTTGATTGGATTGCAAGTACAATTTCTCGAGATTTTTCCAAATCGTGTTCTTTCCGATTGAAATCGCGCCTTCATTCTCAATATCATTCGTGGCCAGATTAAGGATTTTTAAGTTCTTCCATATGCTGTTACTGCCAAGGCAGGCTGCTCCGTGATTTCCAATGCCATTATTGGAGAGGTGAAGCTGTTCGAGATTTTTCCAAGTTGTGTTTTTCCCAATTGCTGCAGCACCTTCGTCACTGAGATTATTTCTGTCGAGTCTGAGTATCTTTAAACACGTCCATGTAGTGTTGGAGCCTATGCTTATGCCCCCTTCTTTGCTTATGTGATTGTCTAATAAATCAAGTACTTCTAGCCTTGTCCAAGTCGTATTTTGTCCTATTGCTGACGCGCCTTTATCACTAATGTTGTTAGTAGTTAAATCTAATATTTTCAGAGACCTCCAAGTGCTGTTATGGCCGATGCTGATAGCTCCGAGATCTCCGATTTGGTTCTCAGGTAATGATAGCTGTTCTAGATGTTCCCAGAAATTGTTTTCTGCGATTGCTGCTCCGCCTTTTTCACCAATTTCATTGAGGTACAAATCAAGTTTTCTTAGATTCTTCCAAGTGGTATTGCGAGCGATACTAGTGTAAGCAAGATCGCCTATTATTTCATTATCAGATAAGCAGAGTTCTTCTAGACTACTCCACGAAGCATTCTGTGCGAGTGCAGCTCCACCTTCATCTTTTAATTCATTACCTGACATATCTAATTTCTTTAGATTAACCCATGTAGCATTGCTTCCTATTCTCATAGCACCCTCATTCGAGAGCTTATTAGTCGCCAAGCAAAGCTCTTCAAGCTTCGTCCATGTCATATTTTTTCCAAGTGCCTCTCCACCTGCAACGCCGATGTTATTCTTCGACAAGTCAATTTTCTTCAGCTCTTTCCATATTGTAGTGGTTGCTAAGATGGAAGCGCCCTCATCTCTGATGTTATTGTAATGAAGATTAATTTCTTCAAGATGGACCCAGGTCTTGTTTTTCACAAGCTCAGACAAGCCTTCCTTCCCGAGTCCACAACGTTCGAGAACCAAAACTTTCAGGTCTTTCCATGTGTTATTGCTACTTAGAAATTCCCACCCTCTAGTTCTAACTCTATTAGCGGATAAGTTCAGCTTCATCAGATTTTTCCATGTTGAGCCAGCACTCAGGTCCTTCAAATCTTCTTCATTCAATAAATTTCGCTCCAAATTCACTTTTTCTAATCCGCTAAGGTTATATGCTAACAACGCATTCAATTCAGTGGTTCTGAGGGATTTTTGGTTGAAATCCAATACTTTTATGTATCCTTTGCTGTCACATTTGCTTTGGATAATTTCATTAAATGAATGAGCTTTTGCTTGCTTCACCCATTCATAAATTTGCTGAATTTTCTCGTTAGTGATCAGGCATGCTGAGTTAAACTCTTCGCTCCCTTCCAAATGAACACCAGTGACATAGAATTGCTTTTCCTCCCCGTTAAAACATATCCCGCTGCCTGCTAAACCTGTGGAGCTAAGTCCTTGATATTGAAGAAGTCCTGTTTTTTCTTCCAGGCCTGTGACAGAAACCTTCTTTTCCCACCACTCGAATTCTCCTTTTTCGCTATCTTCGTTGGGTTTTCTTTCGGAATACTCAACAACAAACAACTCCTTTGCTTTGAATGCATACATGCTCGTTGAAATTGGCAAGGCATATAAGCCAAAATAGCCGGTCACCCGTCCGATCGGAGTTTTCAGAATAATAATAGCATAGTCATTCTCTCCTTCTTCATGAATGATGTAACTTGCAGGCGCAAAAACATCTTCTGCGTCGATCTCTCCGAAAGGTGCTTCATATCCACTGGTCCCAGCAATAAATTTGATCGAGAGGTACCTCTTTCGAGTGGGTTTTTCATCATTGAAGACATTGCGAGCAGCAGTTAACACGATATCAGGCCCTATTAGAACACCAGCTCCCCTTCTGGTTGCAGGTTCATGCTCTGCTTCTTTGATGAGGACAATGCCATGAACACTTTGAGAGTAAAGGCTTGTGTCAGCGGACTCAGATATTTCGTTCTGGGTCGAATCAGTATTCTTCTTTTCCTCTTCCTCGGCCTTTTTAGGCAATAAACATTTCTGTGCTATAGGAGGCGTATAGCAAAGAGTCTTGGCTTGACCAGAATCGTCTTGGGCAATTTCCAGACCGATTAATTCCCGCTGGATCGTTTCTTCAATGATTTTTTGTTTTTCATTGACCTTTTCTGTGTTTTCCATCAAATCTCAGTGTATTAACTCTTTTTTTGAGAGCTTTTAATTTATGAATTATAAATGAACTCAAAATGTAATGAAGTGAGCCATAAATTTTTCGAATTAAATCTGATCGGACAGCCAGAAAAATTAAATAAGGTGCTAATTCCAAAGGCTGGAACTGATCAACAAGTAAGTTCCTGAATCACATTATCTGCTACCTCATGAGCTCAAGAGTAAACTTTTTTAGAAAGACATACAGCTTTATTTCATTCGAACTTGACCAACAGAAGCACCATAGCATCAATATCATTCATTGATATTGTGTTTAAATTAGTCTCTGAGCATCATATCGTTTTTATTTAACAGATATTCTGCCAAGATAGGACGAGGCTCTTTTTTTGAATGTCAGAAACATTCAATCTCAAATTAACGTGTATTTGTTTATTTCCAAATATTTTCCTATCATATTGAACCTTGCGATTGAAAACAGAGAATCTGTTTTGTTACAAGAGTTTCCAAAGCCAAAGATACTTAGCAGAAATCAGACTAATTCAGGGATCAGACTGATTCAAGAAATTTTGGTTTTAGAATGAACCCTTTTTAATTTGCGAGTTGAAATTGCTATGTTCATCAGCAGAATGGAGCCCGAAGTTATTTTACCTTCGGCTACGAACTTCTTACAATGATAAAAACATTAGAGCTGTTCAAAAAAAGGAGAGCAAACTCAGCTAATCAAAATTATGCATAATTTAAAAGTAAATCAAAATTGCAGCTCTGAATTTCAAGTTATTTCAAGGGGCTGTTTTGAACGTAAGTCATCAAGTTGAACTATTTTTGGACCGTAAAGGGTGCAATACTCCAATAATTTGTCATCAAGTTCTCATAGTTTCAATTTGTAATGTAATATACATTTTTATGGTGTTTTCGTATCTCATTCTTCGTGACAGAATGCATCATTTAATTAGTGAGAGAAAACAGTTGCCCCTTGATGCGTTGGAGCTACTCACCTTCTACCAAACGCTTCATTCTCTTCTCCCTTAGATCGTCATTTTCAGAGAAGTTATCCTCGATATCTCTACCAATCTTCTCGGTTGGATGATAGAATTCGATCTCTAGGAGCATTGTCCATTGTCTAACATCACAATACGAGGGACGTTGCTTCCCCTGCTCAATATTCTTTCGATTGAGCTTTGATTTTGCCAACTTTGCATTAACTTTCACAACAGGATGAAGGACTTTCTTATCCTTCGCTCTGAAGAGCATAAACTCGAAGAATTCAGCATATTACAGGAATTTTCTCATAATTCAGAGCACCGAGCTGTTATATTCTCGCATTATTACCCTCAGATTCAGCTGAGACTGATCTTTCTCTTATCAGAGTAAGGCCATGGCATGAGTTTTATCTTCTGCGCACAACCTCCGATAGTCGATCATTGATT
>ENA-UOUE01001488-UOUE01001488.1-compost-metagenome-genome-assembly--contig:-NODE-1488-length-14587-cov-23.068849_pt1 | contig 14587 bp, 10 predicted proteins | sample MGYA00238146_ERZ747223 | MGnify/ENA primary metagenome ERZ747223 (study PRJEB28781, sample SAMN06268865) | compost metagenome | isolation source: single cell | place: USA: California, Emeryville, Joint... | reverse complement strand
AAAGATCCTTTCAAAGATTAAGACTACAAACAAAGTGAAAGAGCTCTTATCTAAAATTCTTTCGTTTAAGCCAGAATTGCGGTTCTCATGCGATCAAATCATCAGTTTTATGAAGCAAGAACGAGGTTATATCGAGATTGAGAGACTGGATGATGAAATTTCGAAAATAATTTCAAAGAAAAAAACTTCTCTAAATTCTTACAATGGATATTTCGCAAAAAATTTTACTGATTTAGAGAAAAGTCTCGCTGCTATCAACTACATGAAAGTGAAATCAGATGGATCATATTACAGAGGGCTATATTTTAACGGAAAGAGATCTGGTTTAGGAGAAAATCTTTTTCCAGATGAAACTTATTATATTGGCAACTGGGAAAATGATGTCCCTTCTGGAAAAGGATGTATGGTTGATAGATTTGGAAATCTCTACGAAGGAAACTGGAAGAATGGAGTGATGCACGACAACGGAGAATATGTCTGGGTGAATGAAAGCCAAAGATACAATGGAAATTTCTATAATGGTCGAATAGATGGATATGGAACGTTATATTTCGATAAAGTCTCACAAAAGGGTGAATGGGGAAACTGGAAATATGGATTTTTGACAACAGGCCTGTACGGAACAATCATAGCTCCCAAAATTGAGATTAACGCATTACCTCCTCTTTCTATGATAAAGCTAGACCAGAAATCCATAAGTAAAACTTTCCAAGAAGAGCGGAAGTCAGACAAGGAAGTCAAGAATGGCTTAAGTGATAGAGGGAGCCCCTCAAATGATGTTTTGTCCGGAATCCATCACTGTGCGTATGAAAACGGGGACGAGTATAAAGGAGATTGGAAAAATGGGAAGTGGCATGGAAAAGGCATATGGACGAAGGCTGGTGGACAATCTTATTATGATGGGAACTATGAAGACGGCGTCCGAAATGGAACCGGAAAGATGAAATACCAAAATGGAGATCATTATGATGGAGGTTGGAAGAATGGCAAAAAGAATGGGAAAGGTTTATATATTTGGGCCGGTGTAAAATCTCAATATTATGGATACTGGGTGGATGATAAACGAGAAGGACATGGTGAAATGACTTATGAGAATGGCGATTCATACAAAGGATACTGGAAAGATGACCTTTTTGAAGGAAAAGGAGAGTATTGTTGGAAAGATGGAAGGAAGTATACTGGAGATTTTAAAGCAGGCAAGCAACATGGAGAAGGGAAAATGCAATATGCTGATGGGGACGAATATGATGGAGAATGGAAAAATGATAACTATGATGGGAAAGGTGTTTATTCAACAGAAGGAAAGAAATACAAGATCACATCTGTACTCGGGAATATCATGGATACTCCTGAACAAGTCTAAATTTGATTTTGTGGAACAACGAAGATGCCAATTTGTATTTCTGATATATCAAATAGGTACCCTGTGATCTGATCTGTTTTCTCTTTCGTGTGTATTGATTATTAAGACCAATTCATATTAAAGAGGATATATTCGGCTTAATTCTTCTCAAACAAAACAAATACAAATTATCAAGATTTTATGTTGTGATAATCTTTTCTTTAAAATAGAGTTGGATGCACCTTACGCTCGATACGTCTTTTGTGAATAAATCGAACTCAGGAGAAACATCATGAATAGATAAGAACCGATAATTATTTCGTGCTCAGAAGTAAATTTAATATTATGGACTCATTCTATCAGGTTCAGTATCCTGAATCATTGTCTTAACTCTCTTGTCTGGTTTCAAAGAAGGCATTGGAATTTCAACAGGTTCGATTTTCCTAATCGTGTTTAATAAGCATCTAAAACCAACCATCAAAACAACATACCAGATTTCTTTAGCATACTGATGAATAGTTCGATCACTACTAAATTTTGCTGTGCTTGTAGCAGTAATTATCGACCGTTTAAGCCATTCTTGCCGATTTCGATAGACTTCATCAACCTAAGCGATAGTTATAAAACGTGTGTCAATATTTATATTTCTAATAACCTTCGCTTGAGCCTCAACATATGATTTGAAATCATAACAGAGCAAGTAGTGGTCATTTTTATTACATAGAGTATCCAAAAGCGTCTTAAACTCATCTTTGAATCCAAACACACCCTCTATAATCGCGTTAAAAACATTTTGTAGAGCTTCTCCGATGTACTCTGATGGATCAAGCGCTCTCATCTAAAAGAGAAAAAAATGTAATCATTGTTACGGTTCTCATTTCAAAAATATAATTCTGCATACCTTATCTCTTAATTTCGAGATTTCATTAACCTTTGCTCCAAAAATAAACATATTCTCTTCTCCAACCTCTTCCGCGATCTCAACGTTAGCACCATCCATTGTCCCTATGATAAGGCAGCCATTTAAGCAAAATTTCATATTGCTAGTCCCGGAAGCTTCAGTGCCAGCTGTAGAAATATGCTGGCTCAGTTCAGAAGCAGGGATAATTATCTCTGCGTTCGAGACGTTATAATTAGGCATAAACACAACTTTCAGCAGATCTCCCACGTCAGGGTCTTGATTGACAACCTTTGAAATCGCTCCAATCAGTTTGATAATTTTCTTGGCGTTGAGATACCCAGGAGCTGCTTTCCCACCAAATAAAACACTTCTTGCCACAAACTGCTCTTTTCTTTTGTCAGGAGGTGTTTGCTTGATGAGCAAATAGCGATGGACAATGTAAAGTGCATTCAGCAGTTGGCGTTTATATTCATGAATCCTCTTTACCATTACGTCAAAGAGAGAATTTTCATTAAGTTGAATTTTCGTTTCTTTGAATATCCAATCAGCAAGCCTCTTTTTGTTAGCGAGCTTAATGTCATACCATCTTTTTTGGAAAGCCGGGTCACTAGCATATTCTCTCAACTTGGAGATCTTTTCAAGGTCGATTTCCCAATCGTTGCTTTGTAAGTATTCTGTATATAATTTCGCGAGCTCTTTGTTGCAACCAATCAGCCACCTTCGAGGTGTAACTCCGTTTGTTTTATTCTGGAATTTCTTAGGAAACAACTCATAGAAGTCCTTGAAGAGATCGTCTTTAAGTATTTGAGAATGAATGGCTGCAACGCCGTTTACTGCGTGCGAGCAGACAACCGACTATATGATCCTCGAATTAACAAATAAGAAAATGTGAACCAAAATTACCAGATTTGCCATGCGCACTTTTTTGGGGGCTCCTTCTTCAATCAGTGAAAGTACATTAAGTTTATAGACATCCCCGTGATATTTCTCGGAAACTTTTTTGAGGAAGAAGTAGTTAATCGAGTATATTATCTCTAAATGTCTGGGAAGGAGACTGCCGAGGAGCTCGACACTCCATTTTTCCAATGCTTCCGGCAAGACAGTATGATTTGTGTATGCAAAGGTTTTGTATACGATCCCCCAAGCATCCTCTCTAACAATAATATATTGCCATCGTTATTACAAGAAGTTAAATAATACTTACAATGCAAAATTCTCGTAGTCAACAAGAATGCGCATGAGCTCAATGATCGCCAGCGCTGGATGTGTGTCATTGAGTTGAATTGCGACTTTACTTGGAAGCAGACTCCAATCCCTTTTCTTCTTTCCAAATCTCCTCAGAATATCATGAATGGACGCCGATACGAAGAAGTATTGCTGCTTCAATCGGAGCTCTTTACCGCTAGGAGTACTATCATTTGGATAAAGGACACTTGAGATGAATTCGGCCTTTTGTCTGGCTTCAAGGGCCCTGAAGTAGTCTCCTTGATTGAAAGAAGAAAAATCAAACTCATTTGTCGGAACAGATTTCCAAAGCCTGAGATTAACTGTGTTGAATGTATTAAAACCTGGAATCGGATAGTCATGAGCTTGTGCAAGGACAATCTCTCCGCCTTCCCACTTGCTCTTCTCGACACTTTCAACCCATTTTTTAGTAACTTGGCCATAGAAGCGAATAGGATACTTAACATCGTTTCTTACGATTTCCCAAGGATTATCCTTTTCAAGCCAATGGTCAGGAATCTCGACCTGAGCGGAGTCGATAATCAATTGTTTAAAGATCCCGTAATTATATCTGATGCCATATCCCCAAGCCGGATAGTTCAAAGTCGCAAGCGAATCCAAAAAGCAGGCAGCAAGTCTTCCTAGGCCTCCATTTCCAAGACCTGGGTCTAATTCTTCTTCATAAAGCTCTTCTAACTGAACTCCAAGCTCTTCAACAGCTTCCTTATAGTTTTGCTCTATGTCCATATTGATCAGGGCGTTTCTCATCGCTCTTCCGAGTAAATACTCAAGAGAGAGATAGTAAACACGTTTGGGATCTTGAGCTGTGATGAATTGCTGCGTATCATTCCAGGATTCAATTAATCGATCCCTGATTGAGAGAGCTGCAGCTTGATAGAAAGCATTTCTACTAGCAGCGAACCTCGTGTGGGCGAGGGTATGCTCAAGGTGGTTTACGATGTTCTTCTGGATTGTTTGAGCATCAGCGGTTAGATATTCTTGCATCAGCGACCATAGTTTGCTCGAGGTATCTCCTTCAATACTCTTTTGATATTCGGGCCGGTAAAGTTTGGCTGCGCTTGCAACAGAATCTCGGCGAGGCATTGATTTAGCATCCTTGAGCAATGATTTCTAGTGTGGACTATATATTAACTTGAGGATAATTCTAAACAACTCTTACATCTGTTGGGGTAGTTTCTCCGCGATCTATCATACGAAAAAGATTTATTGCTAATCAAACTGATCTATAGATTTTGGATAATTCCAAAATTTTTTTGGAAAATTAATTGCGTATGATTTGATGCGTAATTGGGTTGATTTCAAAGTAAATACGCAATATCTAACTGACGTCCTTGAATATTCACTAAATCGTCGTTAGCGATTGATCAAGGAAGTTTGAAGCGAGCAGTGCAGGGGTGTAAATCAATTCATTTAGAGCTGCTTTTAACACTTCAAAACAAATTTTCAGAAAATAAAATTTACTAGTACGAAATGAAAAGTAGAATAATACTACATCTTGATTCAAAAATGCAGTATTTAACAAATTTAAATGAACTACAATAAGTTATCGGAAACTTAATAATTAAGATCATTATAGTTCGCGATCAACTTTAGACGGACAATTTCTCAAATTAACCGAAATTTGCACTCAGAAACCGTATCTCTGCATTCATCGAGCTCGTTCTCCAAGTGAAGGATCTTATAGACAGAATACACGATCTAATCATTAATATTGAGGGTTAGTTGGTTAGCAACTAACTCATTTTTACCAAATCATGCATGCCAGTCTTATGAAGATTTTTCTTGATAAACTGCCCGATTTCTTGCTGAACCGCCTCGTTTATATCATTTTCGGTCTAGAAACCATTATTATGAGTCCAACGACAGTCTCAATAGATATTATTTACTCTAAGTAGTGCTCTGAAGAAATTTAAAGCTTCTTCTGCCAAATTGGGATTCATAAGCTCCTTCAGTTCCACAACCTTCTGTTGGATTGTATCCTTCAACTCTTTTTCTCTTTCTTGCAATTCTGCTAATTTTTTCTCAGGCGACTCATGCTCATGCTCATGCTCATGCTCATTTTCCTCTTCCCCTTCTTCATTGTGGGCGCTGTCCAAGCTGAGGTCATCTTGATCCTCTAGCTCTTTTATTTTATCGTTGACATCTTTCTCCATTCTTGGGTCATCGAAATATCTTTCATTCCGATCATTAAAATCATCGTCGTCGTCAGAATCCATTCCACCATCATGCTCCCCGTTTTCCTGATCTTCATCAAAATCGTTATCGTAATTCGGTTCTCCATTATTGCTTTCTTGATTTTGGCTTTTTCGCCTAAGTAAGATTTCTTGATGGATGCCGTACTTATGCTGATTTTTATTATCATTTTTAAGTAGTTGGGCCGAAATCATATCTTCTTCATTGACATCAGCCTCTGAGAGAATTCTCCATTGGATATTTCCTTGTTTTATTATGATTTATGAGAACGCCTTTAAGAAAATTTCTTACTTCTATCGTCTTTGTTCGGAGGGAAGACAGTGCCTTCATGTTCTAATTCGGTTTCAACGACAACCTATAGTGGCAGTGTCAGAAAAAAGCATTGGGTTCGGAAATACCTCGTGGGCAGGGAGGTAGTGAGGTGTTTGAATCATATCAAAGTCGACGCTTGCCAATGGCTCTTGGTATTCGGATTTCCCCATTCCAATCCTGTCGCTGTTAATCCTCAATACATTCAGTGGCGATGAATCCACACTGCTTCTTAAATTTTCTGAGCCGAGCTTCTTTCGCCCTTTAGGTTGTATCTCTTCATCTGGATTCACACTCATACTTTTTCGAATAGCTAGGTGCTTGGCCTTAGCCAATTGGAAATCTGAGTGTGTGATGTTTTTGATGGGCTTTTTCTGCTTTTTGTTCTCTTCTTTCACAGTATCGATCACTAGAAGGTCCTGTTAAAAGTTCTCTCAGGTTAATCCAGATTCATAAAGAGAATATATTTATACCTTCTCAGATCGAGAATTAAGGGGTTGTAGATTATGATTACTTCTCTGCTGACCAACCTGCAAGGCGGCTCTCGCTATTGCTTGAGGTGCGCCTTTTCGAATTCGTCCAATATTACGTTCTGTGATAAATCAAGATATTTTCAATATGCGAATTGAAAAAATTTTACCAGGCTCGTTATCATTAGATCTTAGTTGTCTTGGAAGGAGAGGTAAGTTCCTGCTCGGTTGGTCTAATTTCTTTTCTTTCGGATGAAAAATTTCAGCCTTCTGCTCAGTTTTCTTTTCATCGCTCTTTGCTTTTCCCAGTTGTAAACCATTTATCAACATCAAGTTCTGCAAATTTAAATTGTTTGGATCGTCTTGCTTGGTATTAATTTTATTTGGAGTGTTAACTTGTTTCGCTGCTCCATTTTTTGAAACACCAGGCTTAGCTTTGCCAGACTTTGGTGTGCTTTTGATTGCTCTCGGTTTTTTGGCTTTGACAGGTTTTTCGTCTTTCGGCGGCGTGCTGTCAATCTCCAGACCTCTTATACGTGGGAGTTTTACAGAAGGAACGACTTCTTCAAGTTTCTCATTCTCCAAGGTCTCGTTTTCTTCTTTCTTCAAAGGAGCTTTCAAAACCTCAGATGGAGCACGTTTCTTTTTCCCTGTTCTCAGTCTCTGTCGTTGTTTTTTTGGCTCTAAGTTCTCATTTGGCTGCAACTTGGCTTTCGTAGACGGTGCATTCCCTTTTCTTCTTTTAGCACCTTTATGAAGTTTTTCTTTATTCAATTGCTCTTGTTCCTCTTCAAGACTTATTCCAAGGAGGCTAGCCTGAGTAATTACAGCTGAAAAAAAAATTTACGGTCTTTAAATTGAGAGATAAAAGATATACCTATTTTGCTCAGTATCATCTGAGTTGAGCATCGCTTTTTAACGTCTTTGCGGAGACAATGATCAATAACTTCTGCTAGTTCGTTTGAATATATATTTGGAATCGGTGCATACCTACCCAGAGCATGTCAGATAAATCATCGTTGCTTAATTAAACACTTACTTTCCTCTGATTATTTTAAGCAGTAAAGCAGCCTGATTGCTCGCCTCAAACGGATGTCTTCCAGTGCAAAGCTGATACAACACACATCCTAATGCCCACACATCACTTTTTTCATTGTAGGGCTTTTCCTCTGCCATCTCCGGCGAGAGGTAATAAGGAGTCCCAACCATCGTGTGAGCAAAGTTAGTTGTTTCTGCTAGCACTTTAGCAACACCCAAATCCCCGATCCTGATATTTTCGTCTTTTGTTAGAAAGATGTTCAACGACTTAATGTCTCGGTGCAGAATCTTTTTCTGATGGATATAGTCCAACCCCAAACACATTTGAATGAAAAATTTCCAAATCTTATTCTCGTGTAGAGGTTTCCCATTGAATTGTTTCATATACTGGCTTAAATCACCGCCCTCGCAGTATTCCATAAAGATATTCAACATATTCTTTTCAATGAACGAATCGTAGTACTTTACAATATAAGGGTTGTCGAGTGAAGAGAGGATCTTAACTTCGTTAAGAGCAGCAGAGCGTAAAGGTGCAGGGAGTTGTGCGATGTTAATTTGTTTGAGAACCAAGATTACTCCGTCTGATTTCCTTCTGACCCGATAAACGATTCCAAAACTTCCTTTTCCCAGTTCTGCAAGGAGTTCATAATCTATATTTGGATAAGATAGATTTGCTGAATTTGATTGCATTTAGTGAGATGTTGTCGGATGATCTCAGTGTTGAAAAGGTAAGTTTCGACAAAATAGTTCACGGTGCAAACTATCAAAATTAAACTGTATTTTACTGATAACTTTATATCGAAGTTAGCTTTTTTTTTTGAGACGAATGAAACCCATTTGCCTGTTGAAGGAAGCTTGGGATAGATAATTTTTCTGGTGATGGTGAACACAGGAATATCAATGGAGACGTGATTAATGAATTTAGCTTTTCGGTGGTTTTGTGAGAAACGTTTTTAATGATCATAACTGACAATAATTGTAAGAATTTTGCTTTGTTGTCACAGATATTAAGTCACTCATCAATGTTTTGTATTAGAGGTCTCACGTAATGATGATTTATTCTAAGAAATGAATGATTCTGTTACATGATCTCAACATCAATTATAAAACCTACATAACAAATGAGATTCAACCAGTAATTCACGTTAAGGGAATAGAGTCTAAAAGAACCTGCTCAATAATGCAATTGTACTAGAGTTTGAAAGGAAATCTGTCGTTTCTGACGGGGGGTTTCATAATTTGAATTTTTATGATTTTAGAAGCAGGTTCTTCGATTTTTGTCAATTTTCACTTGATTTCAGATTTGCGTTTTCGGTTGAAAATCCTTCAACTCGAGCTCAGACAAACAACAAATAGACTCGAGAAGCAAGTCTTTTTAAGGAAGCACTACGTGTTTTAGAATACCAAAAAAGCGAAAGGAGCACATTTACTCTAAATTGAAGAATAATCAGGCCTGCTTTTTAAGCCATTATAATTTGGACCCCCTAAGCAAATAATTCATAATCTGCTCACATCCACCATTTGTCTGAAAAACTTTTGAAAATTTTCAATAAGTATGATGTCATTATTTTAAAGATCAAGGCACCTCTTAGAACGAGATAGGAAAAAAAAATTAGGTTGGTTATTAGTGATCTCAGAACTTCATATGTTTAATATTATAACCAGATAAGTTCGGATCCAAGGGAGATATACAGAGTAAATCGAATTTTGAACACTAAAATATGAAAATTTTAGGCTGAAAGGCTTATTTCGAGCTACCAGGTTAAAAAATCTACTCATCATCGGAATAATTCAATAAGCAAGCCATTTTCTTCGCCGGCTGAGCTTGCTGTATTGTTGAAGGAGGACTGCTTCCTCCAGTCGTGACTGTTGATGTTTCTATCTTCACATTATTCTCCAGTGGTTTGGTAGCTAAAGCGTTCTTAGCAGGCTCATCTTCTTTCATCACTTTCTTCGCTTTTATTTGAACTTTTAACCCCGGGCGCGGAACCGTTATGATATTTCCATTACCGAGAACAGATGTATTAACTTGCTGACTCAAAGGATTTGCCTTGCTTTGGAAAAGACTCTTGTTGTTGCTTTCATTTTCATCTCCTTCTTCACCATCATCGATCAGTCGTTTAGCCATTTTTTCTTTGAGGATATTTTTTGCAATTTCTCTATCCTCTTGCTCTTGCTTGTCATTGTCCATGAGAGTTTGTTCTAGCAGCTGATCAACCGTCACTTTAGCTTTCCTCTTGTTCAACTCCTTCAGCTCTTCTAGCGCATCGAGGATCTCCATTTCTCGCTTCGAGTCGTAAGTTTTGTTCTCCAAAGCTTTCATTGTATTTCCTTCTTCCTCCTCCTGTCTTAACTCCTTGATCATTGCTTCAGCCATCTGAGAGTCTCTCCAAGGTTCATAGTTACGGCTACCTCCGTGCTCTACGATATAATCATGATTTTTAGGGTCTGTTTTGAATGTGAGCTCAGCATAGCAGACGGTGCATTTGAAATAGAATCGGTAGATTTTAATTCCCAGGTAGTCTTCATTCAGCGCGGTCTCCTTTCTCATATTGAACTTGGTACCGATGTAAAGGTAGTTTCCACATGTATTGCAGCGAATAGTCATCGGCAACATCATTCTCACAACATCTTGCTTGTCTTTTGGTCTGTGGTTCTTTTTTAGCTTCGTATGGTCGAAGTCTGGTGGATAATATTTGTTGAGGACTTTTCTTTCTCCCATTACTTATTCAAATATGGTTTTTTCTTTCTAAAGTAATATTTAAATGATTATGAAAAATAGCAGTAGCACACTTATTAATATAATAGGAAAAAATGTTCACCTTTTATTATGGAAATGGTTCTTAAGTGGGTGATTCTATTCTGGAACCTGATGGAATGATGCGCCGTTAGAAGTGAGGAATAGTCGTAACGCTCGAGAGTTAATTTGTTATTATTTTTGAAGTATAGGACGACAGGCGTTTGGGAACGCAGAATTCATTTAAAACGTCAAAAATTTTAGTTAGATTCAAAAACAAGTCATTCTAACCTCCTCAACGGCCGCCAGAGAGTCTAGAGGCTTTAGAATTGTTGGTTTCGGGTAAAAAATTGACCAGCAAGGGGTCTCACTTTTAACACAAGCAAATTGCGAAGTCGATCAATGTAAGTGTATTGTGTAATGGCTAAATCTTATGTTTCTCAAAAAATAAATTTCCAGCTGACAGTTAGTAGGAGACAAAAAACAAAGGCAAAACATCAATCAAGTTAAGAAGCTTCGAATTTTGGGCAAACGAATATTTATTACGATAGATCAACTGACCAATCTTTTGATTTATACTATATTCACATCGCGATCATGAAAATAAGAGCCAGCCTCTCCAATGAAGAAACCATCCACGAAAACGAACCAAAATCAATCAACCTGATCGAAGACTCTGATGCGTCAACTAATACAATGAACTGCATGCCGCAGGCTACAGCTAGTTTAGTGGAGAAGAAGAAAGTAAAAGCACGATTGCTTTCTGAGATACAAGAGAAAAATTTCAAAGTCTGGAGCAAGAAGGATTTGAAATTCCGTTGGAAGCTCTCTTGCCACTTCTCTCCAACAGAGAGTATTCCCAGCGATTTTGAATACGTTATGATAAGTGACAAAGATCGGTTACCAAAGATCGATCAGGCTGAATGGAGGATTTTGAAAAAAGACTCCATTACCAGACATGGAGGACTTAAGCTCGCTTCCCGGCTCTATATCCTAACGAGACCGATAAATCTGCGCTCGCAGTCCTTGAAAGTGGAGTTCGATTTTGTGCTAGGTAGCGACAGTCAATTTAATCTGATATCACGCAGTTCGTTGCTGAGTAATGAGGAGACAACAATCTTTCGATTTACTAGAATCGACACAAAAGGAGGCCAAAGGCTAATGGTTGTTTTAGCAGGAATCGATACTAAAACGAGAGAAATCATGCTTATCACTAAAACAGAACTTCCAATCTTTAAAGAAAAAGAAGAGGAGATGCATATCGCGTTAACCTTTATTGATGGTGGCAGCGATCTAGTTGTATTAAACGGGATAATTAATAAAAATTTACGGAACACCTTCAGGGTGATTTGCGACAGGTTAATCGTCCCATTCTTTGAAGAGTTCAACTTGATGTTTTACGGGTATGGGTCAAGCGTGACAATGCAAAATTTTCGATTGGATATTGTTGATCAAGTCAATAGTACGACGTTCAAAAGAAACAAAGAAGTTAGTAGCTGCTGTTATTCGCAATGTAATATTTTCTAATTAACCTTTCCTACTATTGCTCCTCCTTCTTGAAATTCACGTGTAATGCATAGCATAATGTATGGAAATTTCAGCTGTAAAGTGACCCGCGCCCTCTGATTAAATCGCGTATATAATAAACTGCATATATGTATATATGAAATATCAATCTAATGTCCAACAAAGTGCAATCTCTCGTTAATTTAGTAGATAAAGTAATAATTTTTATTGTCTCCCGACTTTGAATGGATAAATCATTTCAAGAGGAACACGAAAAAGAACTCGGAATCGGTGACGTTTCAAAGAAAGTTAAGAAAGATGTAATGATTCTCTCACGCTAGTCAGTATTGAATTTTCTCCCTTCCTCTAGACCGACACAATGAAATCACCTCTTGTTTTTCGCATTGTAAAAAAATACAAACGAGCAAGGTATTCCATAATCCATCGATAAATTGAGCCAATTTACACGCCTCGAACAGGACGAGTATTATGACTTTGCCTCATGGTGATGTGAACCTGCCAGTCTGGATGCCTGTTGGTACCAAAGGAGCCATCAAAGGTAATAATAAGCTCATGAGAATCTCCCTATACACAGTTTAGGACTTACGGCTAAACAGATGGAAGATCTCGAATGTCGCCTGTTGCTTGGAAATACTTATCACTTGGCATACAAGCCTGGTGGTGATGTGCTCGAGCAAGTTGGAGGTATGCGAATTTAAATTAGCATTGTGTAAGTGGAAATAGGCTTGCATAAATTTGCCAACTGGAAATATAACCTTTTAACCGACAGTGGAGGATTCCAAATGGTTTCCCTTTCAAAACTCTGCAAAATTACTGAGGTAGTCTTACAAGGTCATAAACTTATTAAGGGGGATTCTGGTGTTGCTAGGAAGGAGTTGAGTTCCAAAACCCATTTGATGGTAGTATGATGAAATTGAAGCCTGAAGACTCGATGCACATTCAGAACCAGATCGGAGCTGATATCATGATGGCATTAGATGATGTCGTGCAGACAACCACTCAAGGTCCTAGGATGAAAGAAGCATGTGAAAGAACAACTAGGTAATCTTCTATGGTTGGAACTATCCATCATGTACCTATTATCTTTGAATTGCAGGTGGATCGATCGTTGTTTTGCAGCTCATAAACGACCTGAAGAACAGAATCTTTTCCCAATTATTCAGGGCGGTCTTGACTTTGAATTACGTCAGAAGAGTTTGGATGATTTAATCGCTAGAAATGCGAACGGTTACGCTATTGGAGGACTCGCTGGTGGAGAATCTAAAGTAAATTCCAAATGCCTATGCAGTTCGCGTAACTTAATTTCTCACAGGAAGATTTTTGGCAAATCGTAGACTATTGTGCACCTCGACTTCCTGAAAATAAACCCAGATATCTCATGGGTGTCGGGTATCCTGTCGATTTGGTAGTTTGCAGTTGCCTTGGAGTCGATATGTTTGATTGCGTATTTCCCACTAGAACAGCCAGGTACCTCTTTGTTACATTATTAGCAAGTAGAAATATTTCCGAATTGTTAGATTTGGAACAGCCCTCACAAAGAATGGAATGATCAGATTGACAAAAGCAGAGTACGCCACAGATTTGAGACCGATCCAAGAAGACTGCGGCTGCCCTGTAAATAGCACAAAGAAGCACTTCTTATAAAACTACAAATTTTCTAGACTTGCAAGGAATATTCACGAGCTTATCTGTATCTTACCGCAACAAAAGAAGAAGTGGCGTGCCATCTCATTTCTACGCATAATATCTATTACTTGCTGAATCTCATGAAGAGTTTCCGAGCAGCAGTGGTTAATGAAACATTAGATGAATTTGTTAGGTAAAAATTTCCCCCTTAAAACTGTTCTGATGTGAAATAACCAATTTTCGACTTAGTCAATTTATCAGGGATTATTATATCAGAGAAAAAAGAGTTCCAGGGTGGGTGCGAAGGGCACTTAAAAAGGCCGAGATAATTCTAGACGCATACAATGATGCTAAAGATTTGGACGAGGAAGAGGAACAGAAATTAAATGAGCAAAACGGAGGTGATAAACGTGTTGAAGCAGACGCCACCAACATCGAGTGAGACAGCTGCTTTCTAAGAAATTAGAATTGTGTGAAGCCTGTAGCTACAAAAAAAAAATGCCAACGCAGTGGCAAGAAAGAAAGTTTATTATTATTGTTGTGATCAGAAGCAAGGGAGTTAAAATCTGTGATTTATGAGAGCAAATCCAAAATCTAGATATCAATCTTAAGAAAAATCAAAGCAGCTAGATTCAAAACATGTTAAGATTTTCAAAAATCTCTGAGAAAATTCTTTTACTAGCAACAATCTACCACTTGAGAACGATAAGAATGTGGTAATTAAATGTAACCTTAATTTTACATCGAGATAAACGTGTTCTATAGCTCAAATGCGATGGCAACACAGGCAACGTGAATTGCGTTTGCGCTAAATAATAATTTTGTAATATGTTCGCTAACTCTGTTACATAACAATCCGTTCAAAACCTAGTGATGAAAAATAGACTGTGACTGCTAGAATTTTCCCTGAATCCTTCTCCTCAGCATTTTGTTTGATGGTTTTTATTCTACATCGTGCTAATTTCTCTTTTTTCGCTATGTACAATTGTGAGATCCTTAGCATTTTTCTTGGGACCTATCGAAACCCTTGTGCCAAAGAGACACAGCCAAAACACATTATTTGACCTTATTGTTGGGGTTCTAAGAGTTTGCAGATTCTCTTTTCTAATAATTCTCTGTTAAATTCCTCACCAAAGTCAAGAAAACGCGCGACATATTCGCAATTCGTAATTTCTCTGCAAGTCTATCATGTATACATC
>ENA-UOUE01001487-UOUE01001487.1-compost-metagenome-genome-assembly--contig:-NODE-1487-length-14606-cov-20.218184_pt1 | contig 14606 bp, 13 predicted proteins | sample MGYA00238146_ERZ747223 | MGnify/ENA primary metagenome ERZ747223 (study PRJEB28781, sample SAMN06268865) | compost metagenome | isolation source: single cell | place: USA: California, Emeryville, Joint... | reverse complement strand
TAAACTGAAGTTTTAAGAGGAATAAGACAAAGGAATTCAATCGCCTGATTTATTATCATTAAAATACTGATCTAAGCCACTGTTACAATCCGTAATCAGATCATCTCCAGGACACACACATGAGAAATCGTGGAGAATTTGCATGAAGATGAATCATTATCTGTACAGGCATTAGAGTTAATCAAAGATGAATATTACGAAATATTGTGAAGAAAATTCAACAGTTTGGGACTTGTAGGTAATGTGTGCTCCTTATCTTATCAGAAGTAACTGGAGAGTCTTTTAGTTCTCTCACTAGTAAGAATTAGTGGAAAATGAGTTAATCGAAAAAAGAGTTGGGATTATCCCAGAACCAAGATTTTTCTCCGAAGTAGAAAAGTCTATAGCATTGACTGTTGCAGTATAGGAGTTAAGATACCAGCATCTGGAAAGTCATACCAAAACTAAATCATGCCATCTTTTCGCTGTATTCAAGCTTCAGAAGAAGATGACAATCATATTTTGAGTGATGATCTCCTCTTGGTTTTGATCAACAGAATTATGATTTTCAAAAAAAGCACACCTGATTGTTTTGTAATTTGCCATAACTAGTCTGGATTAATTTTAAGCTCACGTAGTGCGACAATGTGTATGTAAATTATGATCACTCTCTCCTAGTTATAGAAAAAGAATAAAATCATTCTGCAAATACCACCGAATTGACTTTAATTATCTCTACTTATTTGACTTTTGCGAAATCAAGCATCAGAAATTTGTCACCCGGAACAAAGTAAGATTGTATGACTTCCTCTGGTATATCGATCGTCTTATAGGTCCAATTGGGCTTCTTGCCTTTCGAAAGAAGTTTAGCAGCAATTCCTTCACTAACGTCATTTTCTTTCATAAGTCTAGAGGTTAATGATAAATCTCAGTTTTTTCACAATCTCATTTTTACTTTATCAGAGCGTAATCCATTTCCAGCACCTGATTAATATCCATTTTTTTAGCCCGTTGATGCTGTTCAAAAGCAATCCTTAGACTCTTCGGGCTGCATTTGTTCAACTTACCCAATGTTTTCTTTGCAAATGCGCTGCTTGCAGACCTTCTTTCAAGCTCTTGAAAGACTTCTTTTAGTGTATTCTTTCCAAAAATGCTCTCAATCTCATCCTCATTCTCAAATGGCTCTTTTGTATTCTCGCTATACTTCTCCACTATTTTCTTCAGCTTTTCGACTGAAATATCTACATCCACTACCCTCAAACACTCTTCCTCTAATTCCTTGAGTTTCTCTGATGGTACGAAATAATCCGCCAACCCCAACGAATAAGCTTCTTTCCCTGAAATCGCTGTCCCTGTTAGCCCCAGATATATTCCAATGTTCTTCCTCAATCGAGAAAAGTAGTAGGAAACTCCACAATCTGGGTAATATCCCACTTGACATTCTGAAATGATCATGAGATGGTTAGTTGATCGAGTGCTATAGGGTTACCTGGCATTGCAAACAGCGTAGAGTCAGTCGCAATGCGTATTTTCGAGTTAATGGAAATTCCAACACCTGCACCCATGACATATCCATCCCATATAGAGACTTGAATCGGTCTCATGTTCTTGATTCTTGTGGTTAGGAGCGCACAGAGCCAGTGGACTATATTCATAAGATCGTACTCTTTTTGCTCGGAGAATTTTCTCCAGATGACGAGATCGCCACCGGCGCAAAATGCGGTGCCATTTCCTTTCCAGAGGGTCACCTAAAATGTGAGCTGAGAAAATATGAGATGTAGTGAACAGAATTACTTTGATGTTTTCGTTTGTGTTCCAGTAGTCCAAGGCTCTCATCATTTCAGTGATCATAGGAAGAGTGATTGCGTTCATGGCAAGAGGACGGTCAAGTTGAACGACACTGAGATTGGTAAAGTGCTTTACGATGACACGGCCACTCTCGTTTTGGGTAGAATCCGTGTCTGAAGTGAGGTTGCCATCAAGGAGATGCGATTTTAAAAGGTATAATCTTTGCATTGAGAATATCTAATGTATCTGCGTTGAGTATGTTCTGAGAATGTAGATCAGAATTAATTTTTTATAAAAACAAATATAAGTATAGCGGCACCGTTTTTGATATTAGATAGAAGTTATAAATCATCTCTGTGATAAGATCAAACATGAAGTTTTACAGTGACTTCATGAAGGAGAATGGCTATACATTTGTTTTCGAGGACATTGTTTTTGCTTTTCATTTCGATTAAACAGTCTGGTGTTAGCCATCACATTGACGAAATTGTGCTTCATCATCAAGGTGGATATCCAAGTATAATTGATCCTAAGTATAATCAAGCTCAAAGTGGTGAAAATACAATGGAAATTCTTGAATACTCATCGGATAATAATCAGATATGAGTAATTCAATTAACTTAACTGCCTCTGTGTGATTTCAACACAAAGCGACTCAGAGGTGAGAGTGCAAGGCTGCTCTGATAATATATTATAAATTTTGATAAAATTTTTGGAAAAAAAGGGAAATTAAGCATACTTGATTTTAACAAAACACCAGCTGAGATGAGATTAATAAATTGAAGAGATTTCACCTTGAGGTCCACTTATTTACAAGCCAAATATGATAAATAAATCAAATCTCTGAGAAACCTGAATTGATACTTATTGAGGGAGCAATGTTGAGGAACGTATTATAAGTTCATGGTTCAAGAAGATTTAATAGAATTCAAAGTTTACAGAAAGTTCCTGCAATATAAAATATTTTTCATTGATGCAACAAAAAAAAAACGATACAAGTTAGCTGTCAGAAATCAAAAGAAAGACACCTAAAAACGAAAAAATACCAAAAATCAAAAAGGAATCTTTTTGATTTCACTTGCTGTGCTGAGCCGTGAAATGAAGGCATTGTGAGTTCCAGAATCGAATTCTTCCATTTCTTCCATGTAATCCTCTGTAGGAATCGTAGTTTTTCCCTTATCAAGAACCTGACTCGTTAGCTCACTTACCTTGCTTGCCTCAAAGCTTCTGAGAATTGCACTCCAAGTCTCACTTGATCTGAAATCAAATAGACTGAAATTAACGGAGTCTTTCTGCGCTGGGATTCCCAGCGCCCAGTTACTTGTTTCTTCAATGTTCTCAGGAGCTTTCTCATATCTCGAAGGAAGGACCAAAATTGACTCTAAATTCATTTCCAGTCGAATCTCCTTTCTTCTTATTTTTTCCGGGTCAATTGCTTTGAGCCAAGGATGCTTCCAAATCTCCGATATCCCTTTTTTCCTTCCCATTCGGAGCTTAGGATCTTTGCAGACTAAGCGTTCTATAAAATCTATCGCGTTTTTTGACAAATGCTCAGGGTAATCCAACTTCTCATGAGAAATTTTCACTATTGTCTTAGCCATCGAATTGCTTTTAAAAGGCAGTTTTCCAGTCAAAATCTCATAAGTAAGCATCCCTAGTGAATAGTAATCACTGGTAAAATCATGCACCTTTCCGGTAAGTTTTTCTGGACTCATGAAATTCAAGCTGCCGCTGATTGTCTGTCCCACAGATTGATGGCGTTCCACTTTTTTCGAATGTCTGAAATTACTCAGCTTAATCGTTCCATCAATATCGATTAGTACATTTTCTGGCTTCAGGTCTCCATGGATCACACTCCTCGAATGAAGAACTTCCAAAGCTGCTAAGACACTGGCAATGAAAAAAGTTCCCGATTGTTCATCGAGTTTTCCGTATTGATTTTTGAAGCCCAATAAATTTTCATACGGTGAATATTCCATAACGAAATAACAGAAATCTGCTGTCTGAAATGCGAAAAGCAATCGTGTTGTAAATGAACTTTCAGTTTCTATCATTATATTTTTTTCCATGAGAATCCTCTGATGGTCTTCTGACAAAAGACCCGTTTTCGGTAACTGCTTCACAATGTAGTATTTCCCATCTAGCTTCAAACGAGCAAGGTACATTGACCCGGCTTGGCCTCCGTTTCCCTTAATTTTCGCTATAAAGTCAAAGTCTTGGAGGGAAATTTTATACTCCAAAGAAAAATTGCGGTTGTATTCTTTATAGTATGGAACTAAAATAATTCTTTCTGGCAAAAAAGACAGTGGTTGCTCTGGACGCGACAGAAGATAGTCGACGTCAGCGTTATGATCCTGCGTTTGAAATGCCACCATATTGCTTATCAAACCCAGATTAACGTTTATATTACGTGAAACACATTCTTCCATAAAATACTTTATCGCGCACTTAAGAAGCCATGAGCAGGTCTGCTCATTGCTTACAGGCCGTTGGATCTGTAGGCTCAGAGTGATTTTGTAAGGAAGTTCGATTTTAACGTGTATGCTCTGTTTCTTGGAGGTCAAGGTAGAAACAGAGCCAGCAACCAGTGTCTTCTTGCCGAATTCCCATTGATAGGAATCTAGCATGAGCGCTCACTGTTTCTAAGTTTCCTCTAAGGTCCGTCTTAGATCTCAAAAATTATTTTTTTGGATTGGGATCTTTTTTAAAAAATTCGAACGGATTGGATCTGGTTTGATCTACAGGAAAGAATTCGGAAATAAATTTTATGTATTTTAGAATCGGATGATCCTGCGTTCGTAATCAAAAGAAATAACAGCCGTAATTTTCCAGAACTTTGGTGATTAGAGAAATAATTAGAGATTCTGGATCGTTATAAGAACGATAGGAATGATATTTAATTGCATTACGACCGGCAAATTCTTTGATTTAATTTCTCCAAAAGCCCTTAATAGTAGGCAGGACACCGAAATTATAACTTAATGTAAACTCTGGAGACAAATAAGAAACATTGAACGATGTAATCATGATGTTGTTGATTTTCCAGAATGTTTGGTGAGGAACAGTGAAAGGATTTCATAAGAATTCTGGCAAACTCGAAAGATTTAATAGTGGGTTTATATACGCCAGGAATCAGCATGAAAAATGCTCTTTTAAGATTCAATAGCAGTAATATTTGTCTCAAATACTGCAGGTTTCTGAGCTGTTTCTGAATATTTTGATTATCAGCAATAGAGTAATTTTATTGGCTCGAGAGTAAAAAAAATCAATATAGTTTAGTTTCGCGTGGTGTGATCGAGAAACCATCTTTGAACGTAATTTTCAACTGGAGCTGCGCGAGTGATCAAAGCGAGAGGCTATGGTAAGCGGGTGGGGTTGGTTTCGGTTCGCAATTCATATTCTCTGGCATGTTTTTTCATTTACCATGAGAATTTTACAAAATTTTCTTCATGTTCCTCTATCTCTTTCAATGCAACGTGGCAGTTGCTTTATCGAATACTTGGTCTAGGGTTTCGAGGTTTAAGGCGGATATTGACTACGAATAAGTTAAAATTGCTGATTCATATGATGTATGTTTTGTAAGCAATGAAATTTGTGAGAACAGTCTTTTTGAGAGTTTTTGTTTTAGTGAGACTAAGTTACTTTCTCTGAGCCGAATACGGAAAAAGTTATCCAGAAACATTTAGTTCAGTAAAGTTACGCGTTTCATAAGTCTCTTCTCAAATATCAAATTTGAAAAGGTAAGAAAGTCTTAGATATTCCCCTAAATTTTTCTAAATGGAGGTATTTAACTTACAGTCTAACCTTCATGGCAGTCAGAAAAGCCAGATTTAGTCTCAACCGTTTTAATTCTCAGAAAATATAAACATTGTCATGAACAATGAGAGGGTGCTGAAAATGCTTTTTCATAGTGTCAAAGTAAACTCCCTTCATCTTTTCTTATAGTGATTAACTGTTATAGGTCAAACAATAATTTCCATTAGAATGAATATTTTAGAGAATTGCCTAAATCTCATTCAATTTGATCTAAACTTCATTATTCTCACTTTTACCCGATAATGCTTGACTTGAGTTTCGGCTCTTCCTTATCACCAAGTAACGTCCGTTTTTATTTGCTGTGGAATTCTAAATAGAGATTGGCAATCTCTAAATTTTCAAGTCGATATCATTTTTATCATTTTGCTGAAAGCTTTGTTTATGATGTATCCATTCTGTTTGTTCTTATTCCTGAGAATTCATTAGACTATGTGATATTGTTTTTATTGCACCAGATAGTTCTATTTGTTAGGAAGCTTACTCAATAACAAGACTCTCGAAATTCCAATGCCTTAATCAACCTTTGCATACTGCATCAATGAAAATACCTTCCAACTCTGCAAAATTAACGTTTCTTGCTCCTCTTTGAGCTAGCAGGCTTAAATCCGAGTGAAATCTGTGAGCGCCCAAACAACATGACGTCATGAAATTCCAAAAATACGAAAATTTGTCAAACACCTTAAATGATACACAATAGCACTCAATTCTTGTATTTTCTGCTTCGGAAAAGTACTTACAAGCGAGAGGATATTCACGAGAAGATAACACCATAATACAGCCATGAAATTCAAAGGTGGTGTAGAATCAATTACTCTCATTCAAGCATCTCGGAAGCTTGCTTTTTTCAGGAAAAAGACCTCAAAGCGATTTTATTTAGTTGTTATCATTAGTTCATTGTGATTAATTTCTCTAACTAATTTTAGTAGTGATATTAAGATACCTAGCATCAAGCTTTTTCAAGTGAAGCAATTCTGGACTTAACTGGCGAGACTGTCCGAGGAGGACCGCTTTTTATTCACTCGACTTCAGCTGTCTTTTTAATTTGTATGTTACGATCGAAATTTAATTTTTGAAGAACATGCTTCTTAATCTAACGTAGGAAACCTGCCGCATTCATTTAACAGCCTCTTTAGTGTAAAAGGGAAATTTAGGAATCGTATATTTACTCTTACAAGCCTGCAGATATTAATGCCAGGTTCAAGTGGTCGGCGAGTTCGTCAGCATTTATTACCCATTGGGAGAATAAAACAACTGCTAAGTCATTTGGAAATTATGCCCTCCTGCTTTTGTCATAAATAATTAATTCATAAAATACTCTTTTTTTTAAATCGTGAATTTTACCTGTTTCGAACTATTAGAATTAATTTCTTTCGCAGCCATCTCGAATATTTCGAGAAATTCTTGAATAAAAATATTAACTGCATTCAATAACGTTATTGCAACTGGCTAATCCTATAATCAGTAATTTTGATTTTCTTAATGAGACTTTTCATCAGAAACTAAATTACGAACTGGCAGTTCTTGCTGCAGCTTTTTCTTGTATCAGGCCGATATTTTGCACTTCAAAATTTTCTATCCAGCTCAGCAAGGTCAAAACTAAGCATTTGAATAAAAAAGCATTAATTTCAGATATCATTAGAATCTCTTCCTTACTCTTAGGTTCATTCGTTGTTTTTAGAACTATGTCGTTCGGATTGCTCCTGATACGAAAGATTTTCATGTATGCTCGATATTTTTAAGTTGAAAGGACTTCATTTCTTCATTCTTATACATTGACCCATTTGTTAAACTCATTCTGCTTGTGGGGTACAAATGAAAACGCATATCGGCTCCGAGTTGAATATAATAGAGGATGGTAATAAATACCGACATGTCCGATGAGGCAATTCAGAAAAAAAGCTCTTCTTTCTAATTGAAAAGGAGTCCGAGTTATCATGCTAGCGTGATTCGATAGTAACACGAATTTCATGGGGAGTTCAACAAACTTAATGGTTTCGTACATTTACGCCTTGACAGACCTACTCAGATTGCCTAGGTGGTTTTCAAATTCATAAATCGCCGAGTCAAAACATATATTGAGAGCTAACAACCGGAGAAACATAAACATCAGAGGAATCAATTTGACTTGTGCAGAATTGCAATAGCAGAACAGTTTGCATATTCGAATATTTTGTTGCTAATGGTCTTTTACAGCTTGGTTTCTTCTCGTAGCATGCTGAATGAAAAAAAATACTTTTGGAAGAAAATTAAACTAATTTAACATAAAAAGCTCTGCTCTGGTATGCAATAGTTTAAGAAAGCAACAGAAACTTGATTCAAGCAAAATAGTTTACTTATTTGAGAGAAACGAGTAAGAGGCCCGTGTTAGAATTGAATTTTCTTGGCCAGAGTAATGATGTTTGACACGCACTCCTACTCGGCATTCAAGAAGAACTAATAGGAACGAATCGAATTCAAATTTCAGAGTCTAGAAAATAATTCTTTTACTGATAGAAAATTCGCTGATTAATCAATGTAATAAAAGAATTTTTGCGATTACCCGTGAATTTTATAAAAATTGAATTCGAATTTCATTCTTGGCAGTTAACGCACAAGAGACTCTTGCTGCTGCAGCCGTTATCAAGTATTATTCTTTGTAAAGAAGATCAATCTCAAGAGGCTACAGATAGAGTGCTTGATTTTTGTATTTGGGGTTCTGTGCGTCTGGCAAGAATTCTAAATTGTCCAAATCGAACACTTTAATTAAATTAATTTAGGTATTGACTATAACGTAATTTAGCCTTTCATTCGCGTTCATTCAAATTTTGATCAAATTTTATTAGCATGTAATAGAAAGAGGAAGGCTTCTATGAGTTCATTTAATGATTAGTGAGGTACATTGTAATTATTCTCTGATAAGGCAAATAAAAAAAAAAAATTTGCTCAAAGCTCTTAAACAATGGAAAACACCAACATGAACGTACTTCAAAAGTGGGCTCTGATGCAGCAACAGGTCGAGCTCATACGAAGTGCCACATCTAAACTCAATCATAATCCAAACACACTGAATCTATTTCCGTCAGGCGTGATTCAGAATCTCAATCCTTCAGAGATTTATTCTTCCCCCATTCCCACCATTAACTTCCCAACTCGACAAGCAAGCCCTCTTGTCCAGCTTTTACAACAGCAATTGGTTGCCAACGAGCTCAGATTGAATCAACTGAGAAACCAACGTTTGCTACAAGCTCATGAATCTCTCAATATGATTCCCACTCAAACGTGTTTCGTGGCGAGGAAACCTGACAATGCTCTAGCTCCGGTAACAGAATTCTTGGATAATATTTGTCCTAATGTCGGAATGCTTAGTTGAAAGAGCAATTACAGGAAACTAAAGAAGATGTTTCCGTCCTCAAAGGTCAAAAATCAATAAAAACCTCCAATAAGCTCCAAAAATCAAGCAAGAAAAATTCCAAAACAATTGAGAAGAGACACATAGATGAGCGTGGCCTCGAGGCGATGATGCCAAAGAAAAAGAGAAGGCAAGCTTCAGAAATTATTCGTCATTTCAAGTGCCCATTTCCGGGCTGTTCCAAAGCATATGGGTATACTTTACCGAAATTTCGCATTATACTTCAACCGATCATTAGGCACGAAGCATCATTGAAAATTCATTTCAAAAATAAGCATTCCTGGATGACCGAGAACCTTTCTTTTCAATATACGTCAGCTTAAGCCATCTTTGGTCGCGTTTGTTGTTGTTAATGTTCGATAACTACTAATGTCACATGTGCTATTTGTATACCTCTTAAATTATTCCACCGAAATGAATAAATCGGATTTCAGGAAATGCATAAAAATTAAATGTTTGAGTCTGTGTGGTCTAAAAATTACAATTGTGACCTTTGAATTATCCCATCCTAATGAGTTATTTCCCAAAATTATTCAGCATATTCAACCGCGATACTCGTAGATTCAGGAAGATTACGTAAGTTTCATGCTGCTGTAAAATACCCATTGGAGTCCCATATGATCATATATTCATTGCTGAAACGCAATTTTGAAATTTCCTTAATTAACTTTAATGACTAAGGTAAGCAGCAGATTTAATTAAGGATCTTGACTAATTAAGTTTTTGGGATAAATTACTCAAAATGGATATTTTAGATTCACGATCATGAACTGATGACCTCTAGGATTGAGGAGGATAAACAACTTTTGATCTTTTCTTGCTTGGTAGAAAGCAAATTTGTCAAACTCAAATGATAAAATGGATGCGTGGGAATCGAGTGCAGGAGTCCACCAGGTATAAATTTTCAAATTGAAATCGGTTTGCTGAAGTAATGTAATTGGAACCCACTGAGAGGGATCTTTTACATCGATTTCTTATAGCACTATCATTTTTTCAGTATTTTAGCATAGGCTCTGTCTCTCATTTATATGTCTTATGTCATGGCTTAAGTGATGAATTATCCGGTTGCTATAAGTCAAGAGGACTTGGAGAAGAAGAAAGTGAACAGACTGTTTCAAGATGTAATATCGCATGTTTTGTATTTTGCTGGTTTGAAATATGCCAATGAGGCAAGTCCATTAGAATCGTTTAGCAATCTTCTGAGTCAGTTCTTTTTGACAGAGCGAGATACCACGAATTCTTGAAAAAAATAGTTTTCACTGAGAGATCATTTTGTAGCCCAACAATGTGAACAACTGATCAACTTCTATTAATTATTTTGTTGGAAAATGATCCAAGACCTACACGCAACAACCATATGAATCTATGAATCGCACGTTAAACCGGTCATCGAATCAACTGATAGAGAACCAGGATTCCTCCAAAAAGCTTCTCAAATTTAAAATTAACCCTGGCTCAGATAGGGATAGCCAATTTGTTTGCTGCCAAACAATCACCCAACGCCAAATTCGAATTTGTTAAGTCATCACCAATTAAACACTAATTTCTGTCTTGAAATGATAACCTTTAGATTTCTTTGGTGTCTGAGATATATATCCGGCAAAGAACTGAAAAAAGAAAAAATTGGAAAGTGTACACGAGGTAGGGGAATCTGAATCTCTTGTATGGTCTCAATTAATACATGAAGAGGGGGAGATTAAAAGTATTGTTAGTTTTTCTACCGCTTAGAATCGGAGTTAATCTCAGCCGAAGCGGTTTATACGTCCCATTTGAATGAGAACAGAGCTGTGCCAACTTATCCATCTCACAGGTTCGCAATGCCAAGTTTTGTGTGTGTGTATGCGTTCGAGTGGGCTGAGAAATTTAATTTTTCGAATACACAGAAATTAATCAGAATAAGTGCAACACACAATCTTGGCGATTAACTTGGAAAAGTCCACCAAGGAATAAAGTGAATGCATCGATGTGCAACGTTTGCTCCTTTAATTCTCAAACCGAGCGTGTAGCTGCTCTTGACATTCAAAGGATTTGAATTACTGAATGGCCGAGGAAAATCAGCATCATCAGTAAGCTCATGAAATGCAGGCCTATGTTTGAGCAACCTATGTAATTCCATTAAATTCTTGAGGTAAGATTGCGTTTTGATCTAGTTACCATTTATTGATGCTTCAAAGACCCTGAAGAATTGGGGGTTCAGGTTGATATTATGAATACTTATCACTCTCTGAATAGGAATCTCTCTCTCTTTGTTTGGAAAAGCTTGTGTTGTTTAGTAATTTCTATCGATTTATTTTATTTTGGTTGCATACAAGAACATCACTATCATGAAAGCTTGTTGATTGATCCCTCAATAAAGAAATAGTCCATATCAGGAATTCTCTAATTTGATCTATAGTTTAGACCTTGAACTTTACTATTTCTTTCACATTAGTTTAGGTTTCACATGCAGACACACTCTTTCACCAAAAAGTCTCTTCGGTTTACTTATCAAGCATCTGCATATTGCATCCTCGATATTCAAGTCGACAGATGAAGTTAATAATATCTTGCAAATCAAATCAATCTACGACAAATAAGACACATTCTATTCCGTTTTAATTATTCTCTTTTTTGTTCTGTTCGAGTCATTTAATTAAAGTGTTTGCTAGTTCTCTCGCCTCAATAAGAAGAAAAAGAGACAAAATTGTACAGTAGTCATCACTTAATCTCTCATTTCCTCTCCGAATAACTTTTACCTGCTCATTTTACGGACTTATTCAGATTATCGAGACCAATAGGTGAATTCAGCATCAACAATCCAAAAATCCATAAGAAATTTTGATGCCACGGTTGTCCACAACTAACATGATTCTGTTTTTGAATCTCAATTTATCATTATAAAGTCATACAAAGCGAAAAGGAGCATTGCGACTAAATAATGGACTTTACTGACTAAATTGCTTGTTCACTCTCGAAGAGAAATTTACTGAATAAGACTCAACAAATCCTAAATCGATTGGGATAACGAATATTTTCAGCAAAAAAATACATCTATTGAGAATTTAAGCTCGCAAGATTCTAAACTAACAGTAAACAATTTCTAAAAAAATTCGATGAGATTAATTGCCTTCCTCGGACTAATATGTTTGTCTCTTACATGTTTCGCTGCCAATAGCAAACAATCACGCCAATTAGTTGGTAAAATACAATTGTTTTGTCTCTTCTAATCAGCTGCTAGGTGGCAACCAAAATAAACCCACAACAATAACCCCAGAAATGAGAGCAATGGTCAACACCGGACTTAAACAAGCACACGAACTCGGTGGTATGTACTCTGTCGAAAACCCCACAAAAGTTATTGTCATGAAATACGAGACTCAAGTCGTCGCTGGAATCCTTCATAAGCTCCTTCTCGAAGTCAGGCTTCAAACTGGAAGCAAATTATTCAAGTTAGTGCTTTGGAACCAGCCATGGACAGGAAAAAACTATGAGCTATCAGATATATGCGTTCTTGAGTCCTCCTCAAATTTCTACTCTTCACAATGCGATTCAGCACTTGATTGCGAAAACTTATTGTCAAGCAAGGGCATCTGCAGAGAATTAACTAAATAATTCACCGCGCGTGGATTGCTCGGATTTATTAAGGGATTACTTTATAAAATTGATGCTTTAACTTATTCTAGCTAGATACACGATTTCATTATTGAGAACCCGTTTGCACATTCTCTGCGAAACATTATATGTTTATTATTTCAACATCATCTGTGCGTTCAAGGCGCTGAAAGGATACTCCTATATTTCAAATATGATTAAATTTGTTGAGAGCTTATTTAGATTCGTGCATTGGTAATAACATCAAGCGAAGGTATTATAGAAGTACAAATCGAGGCTAAAATTCATAGTCTTAATTTGTATAACCAAGCAAAATCTTATTTTTGAATAGTATATTAACCATTCTCAAAAATTAGCAGTTTAGTGATGAATGTACTTTCCTAACGCGTCAACTCCAAGGCTCTGTGATTCTTTTTTGGGTATTTTCTTTTTGTATGGAGAATCTCCAAGCAACTTTACATTGTAAGCTTTGCCTAAACTTTTCATTTTATATTTTGCCAGCTCTTCGCTGAGGTTTATATCTTTACTGTCTCTTAGCGGCGGGAGTCTACCTTTGGTGGAATCATTTTTTAAGGATGGAAGGCGCTGATGAGGGGAGTTCCCTATCAATACAGCGAGTTTTTGGCTTTCATAGCTTGACCCGATTTTAGGTTTATCCATCATAACTGGGCTGATCCCATATTTATTTTTTAGCAACGCAGGGTCACTGACTTGCTTTGAAAACTTTGATTTAGGTAACTGCAAGTCTTTTGGGGTGCTAAGATGTTCGCTTGATTTTCTCGACAATGGAGATGACACGTCATTATATTTATTTTGAATGTATTGAATATCTCCATCGCCTGCGTGCTGTTGATTCGCTTTAATCGTAGCCACGTTTATAGATTGACTCGCTTGACTCACTCTCTCTGCTTTCGCAAGAAGTCTATCTCTGCCCTTACTAACTGAGAGATAATCTGTCGGTGTATTCGTGTTGGTGGTTGTTGAAGGACCGTTACTCAGTAGGTGTGACTGCTTGCTCACGCTACTTCGAGAAGATTTCGTTGTGTCTGGAAGAAGAAGGTGATTAGACGACGAACTATGCTCAGCGGCCTTTTGCTTAGCTCTTTCTCTGAGAAGAAGGTCCTTCTCTTTTTCTCGTCGCTTGAGCTCCCATTCTTGAATCTCGCGGAGCTTCTGCTCTCGTTCTCTGTCCCTATCAGCATCTTCTTTCACTCTAAGCTCTCTCCCGCGGTGAATATTCTCTTCTCGAGTGACATGACCAGCTTTGCTCGGCTCGAGGAGTTCTTTTATAGCAGCTAACTCTTTTTTATTATTGTTCCGGCCACTGTGTTGCTTATCGTGGTCAGGATGGAAGATATTCGGACTTTTCGCTCCTTTTATAAGCGGCAGTGGATTCCTATCCCTCGACTTCTTATGAGTGTCAACACTCTCTGATCCTCTGGCTAAATGCTCATCAAAGCGTTCTTTTTGGCGTTCAGTATTCTCAAGACCAGCAAGAGTTTGCACAAATTTCGGTTTATCGAGGACAACCACCTTCAATGGATTGTAATTAGCTTTGGGAAGTCGATCAGTGAGGATATGAAGGCTTTTTGGAAATCTGATAGTTTTCAGCAGAGTGCTTTTTTCGCTGTCATCCACCTCTGTTAGATGGTGCTCCTTCATTCGTTTTTGCACAGCACTCATCTGCAAAATTTTCTCTGATATGCAAAATTGCTTTTTAAAAACATGCGAGAAAGACTCGATTACCTGCCGAAGGTCGAAGCTGAGGAGATACTTGTAGCAAAGCTCTGATAAGATTGTTTAAATCTTGAGAGTAGTGCGAGGGAATGCTTGGGTAGAGACCTAAGCAGGAGAAATAGTGAGCTTTCCTCAATAGCTATGCTGCTATACCTCTAATGACTTTCTTGTACAAACCTTCCATGTCTTCAGCTCGGAAAGGAGGCTTGAGCGTCGTCATCTCGTAAAGCACGCACCCAAGTGACCAAATGTCTGATTTATGATCATATGGTTGGTCTTTCCAAACTTCAGGGCTGTGATTGCATGA
>ENA-UOUE01001485-UOUE01001485.1-compost-metagenome-genome-assembly--contig:-NODE-1485-length-14644-cov-4.115947_pt1 | contig 14644 bp, 12 predicted proteins | sample MGYA00238146_ERZ747223 | MGnify/ENA primary metagenome ERZ747223 (study PRJEB28781, sample SAMN06268865) | compost metagenome | isolation source: single cell | place: USA: California, Emeryville, Joint... | reverse complement strand
GCTCGATCTGACTCAAGAAGACTGTGTCGTAGAATTTGACGTTTGGAGTGGTCTCTTGTTCAGGTTCTCTGAGGTTCTTGAAGTTCTTGCAAACTTCTTGAATCCAGTGCTCAAGTTGCCAAAGTCTGAGCACGGCGTTATCACCGAGAGATGGAACGAAGTTGGCATCGTCCAAAGTGTCACCGGAATCAGCAACAGCCATTCTGGTAGCATCCGCACCGTACTTTTCAATACAATCTTCAACTGTCAAAAAGTTTCCTTCACTCTTAGCCATCTTGTTACCGTCGATCAACAAGTATCCGTTACACCAGATTCCTCTTGGCCAAAGCTCAGGCTCATCCTCCCAAATAGCCTAGATAAATGGAAGAAAATGTGTTAATGTGATGAAAAGAAGACTAAATCTTACGGCGTGATTGTAAAGACTCATAGTAAGATGGTTTCTGATGAGATCCTTTGCTGAGCATCTCAAATCCCAAGGGTAGAAGTATCTGAATTGTTGCTTAAGAGTATCGAGCTTTTCCTTTGGAATAGGGCCTTCTTTGTATTCAGTCTTGAGGAAAATGTAGTTCCAGGCATCAATATTCAATTGATCAGGAGTGATGCCCAGTGGTCCAGGCTTTGAACCTTCGATGTCACCTACATTAATGGAACACTTTAATACCAGAGCAGAAAAGAACCACCGATACCTTGGAGGAGATGAGCGACAGTGTAGTAGGCCATGTAAATGGTTGAATCAGAAAGCGACTCAATGAGGAATTGTGGGTCCCAAGCGAGTCTCGATCCAGCTCCGAAAGTACGAGAGACACCCCATTCTTTGAGCCAGTCAATAGCTTCGTTCAAAGCGTGGAGATTAGAGTCCAAGTAAGGGTTGAAGTTAGGTGAGTTGACGTGATCCTGGATTTTCTTCTTCCAGCTCTCCTCGCCGTAGGCAATGAGCCATTGGTCAGTGTATGTGACGACGCAAACATCTAAAAGAAAAATAATATGTTAATAAAGAATTCAACTTAATGTTTATATTTGTTACCTCCAGATCGTGAGACGACTTTCTTATCAGGCTCGTAGTAGATGTGAGCTTCACCGTTGTTAATCATCTTGTCACGAATGAGAGTCTTGGCTTCACTGACTTTCATATCCTTGAACTCTTCAACGATGAATCTTCCTTCATAGAATCCTTTGCTGTAAGCCAAATCCTTAGCTTTCTCCAATTGTTCTTTATCATTCTGGCTGTTGACTTTGAATTCGTCGCAAGCTCTAGCAGCAATCAAGTTTCCAAGTCCAGGAATTTCGATGATAGGGACTGGCTCAAATGGAAGAACGTACTCATCCTTGACCTTGAATTTTTCTCTGAGGGCAGCCTTGTTCTTAAGGTCTCTGAGGGTGGCATAATCGTCCGGAGAGTCACTAGGGACAGATGTGACGACACCGGTGCATTTTTCCATGCTGATGGTCATCATTGGAAGAGCGTAGACCTTAGAGTAAGGGCTGAGAGGAGCTTTCAATGGGATACCGATGAGGTCTTCACCAGACACGTCAAGGAGTGAGTTCCATTTCTCTGGTTCTTTAGTAAGTCCTTGGTATGCCATGTTTCTGGCTGACTTTTCACCAATGACCCAGATTTCATCGTCCTTCATTTCGTAGCATCCGTACTTTCCAGTTGGAAGGACGAAGCAGTTGGTTTGACCGTACATGGTTTCAGGTCTGAGTGTGGCTGCGACGAGGAAGACTTTCTTGTCTTTCAAGACTGCGGCCATTTTTTCTGGGAGCTCAAGGCATCTCAATTTAATGAGAGTGTATTCTTGAGGAACAGCGCCTTCACCTTGGGATCTGTCATGATCAGCGCATGGTTGTTTATCAATCGTGGAATAGATCGTTGGTCTTTTTCCGAAAGTGATCTTACCTTTGGCCTTGAGGTGGTGGAATTGCCATTGGATAAAGGAGTCATAGTAAGGGTTGAGCTCAGTGGTGATGAATGATCGACGCCAATCAACCATCAAACCGAGATGCTTAAGATCTTCTCTTCCCATTTCAGGGAAGGTGCGGAACCAGTGAGTGTGATCCTTGAAGAGGTGCATGTCCTTATCAGGGATTCTATTCATTCTCATAATACAAACTTGTGGAAGTTTTGCGGTGACTGGATTCTTCTTTGGGTCTTTTCTGTAGGCTTCGACTTGTTTTTTGAAAATTTCTCCTTGTTCGTCAGCCCACTTGAAGAGGTTGTCTCCGTGTTCTTCAAACTCTCTCTTCAATTTCTCAGCGGCTGCTGCAATTGGCATTCCAGTACAATGGAAAGCAAAAGGCCACAGGGTGTTGTACCCTTTCAATCTCTTGTATCTGATTGTGAACTCGCACTTGGACATGGAGTAGGCGTGTCCAATGTGGAGCTTTCCGTTGACGTAGGGGTAAGGGAAGTTCAAGAAATATTTTTTTCTCGATGGATCTGGCTCGGCTTCGTAGAATTTGTTCTTTGCCCAAAGTTCTTGGGCTTCTCTCTCGATTTCGACAAGTCTGTCTCTTCTAGAGTGAGATTTATCTGCTGGTTCGACCATTGGGTTTGGGTAGGTATGAAAACAATATGAAATTAAAGATTTTTTTTGGAAATTTTGTCTTATTGCCTTAATCATGCCTAATTTGGACTCTTGCACCAATCAGATTAATTGACTAATAATTTCACCTGATCGCAAAAGATAACATCTCATTGGGTTTCTGATCATCACCTTAGACGCAAGAATTTGGAGAGATTTATAATAATACATTGGTTATCCTGAAAAATTTTTATGGGTCCATCATTTCTAAATCTTTGCTAGAGGCCCCAAAGCTAGCTTCAGGTAAATCAGCGTGTTAGTTGAGTTTCCACGATATTCTCGAGAGCTCACCTCATTAAATTTTTCACTCCAACAAAAGATTGTGAAATTTGAAACCCAAAAATACTCGCTTGTTAACAATACAATACGAACGAGAGTATGAGGATTTCATTTTATATAAGAAAATATCACAATAAAGTGTACAAGAACACATTTGAATTCATATATTGAAATTGTTTGTGATCACCTAACCGGAATACGCTAAAAACAGATTGAACTCCCAATGCTATTTCTTTTTAGAAGGAATTCTAGAATAGATTCGAAAATCTAATAATCATATCGTACTGTATGTAATAGAGCATCTTGAAAGATTTATTGTGAGGATGGTCTACGTAATTGCTAGAACACAGTTTTGTGGGTCAAAAAGCCGACTGAAATTTATGATGACTCTCACTAATCTTAGAGGAACGGTTTGTTGAGGAGTCTTCAATTCGAAGAAGGCTTCACACTAGCATCAGGTTCCATAGAATATGCGGCTTTGAGAATTTTGCTGTTAATAAACCTAACAAATTTAATCTGTGGTGTGGAGATATGTTTTGTTATCGAGATAATTCCAACGATATCAGAACTTCCAAGTACAGGACTTCTCATATCTGGTTGAAAGGGGTTTGCATACACCGCAATTTTCTACTCCTGGAACTGAAGGAACCAGCTACGAAGTGACAAATGAACGTTTATGGCATAAGTTTTTCCTCATTGAAACGAGGTCTTATGTGTTTTCGGTTGATAAATCGAAGGAAGCGAGGTTGATGCTGTTAGTTAGTGGGAATCCTTCTGAAATCTTTAATTATACCTGAATGAGAGGAAGCACAACTTCAACGGATTTTCAGTTAAAACCGATTCCTTGTTTCTCTTAACATGGAGCAATCTTTTTGAGGTTTAAATCTATCTTAAGCTGTCGAGAGCGAAAATATATGTCAGAAACCTGGTCAACAGTATTGAAGGTTATTTCAAAACCATCTTGGAACTTTAGAAAAATTCTTCGTTTATGTTCTGATTTACGCAATCCAGCTTGCTATTGGCAGAGAATTTCTTTATGCACAATACGCTTCCCTCCAAGATAATGGCAATCTAATCTACATAACAACTAACAGTATAAAATTCTATTCTACTGATATGATTATTACTATACAGTAACGATACTGTCTTCGATTTCGATACTACTCTACATTTGGCTGGAAAAAACAAAAGGAAGGCTGAACTTGAAGATCTGCCTGCAATATCAGTTATAAAGAGTTCCCAAGAGATGAAGAATCTTCAGAATAAGTAAGTGTTGAAGGAATAGAAACTCTTTACGAAAATGGATGGATTAATAACACTCGACAAATCTGAAAAACTAAATACCAGTAGTTATGAAAATGGCTTCTCCGATCCACCATGCACATATCAAGGTGTTATATACGAAGTAGCTGAGGTTGTGTAGCTTCTTCCGAGATTCATCAGAGGAGACTAGGACTGGAACGTGGTAGAACACCAAAGCTAGTAGGGTAAGCCAAGCGAAGACGGCTGAATAGGTGCACTGATACTTCATCGACAAGAGGGCTGCTGCTCCGAAGAGGTGCATCTTAGATGCTCTGATTTTCATATCTCCTTCATCAATATTTTTGATCTTGAACATCGAGAGGATGTATAGTAAGAAGTGTCCGAGGTATCCCACAAATAATGCAACGCCAATGGCGAGTCCTGCCCCGTTACTCATTGTTTTTCAAAGTTTTTCTCGGCTTTTTCTTTGGTATGTGTTGTCTTTCTGACTATGATAAATTTAAATTATCTAAGCAGAATTTGAGAGAAGAAGAATTAGATAATTCTATTGCGCACTGATTTGGGCCTCCTCATAAATGTTTGAAGATCGAATAAGAGTCCTCTGAGAGAAGTGTCCTAGGTGTTGACTGACAAGGTAACCAGCTGAAAAAGCAGAATTGAGAGCCAAACTCTGAGAAATAAAAATGATATCGTTTTTCTTTTTTGTTGCACATCAATTAATCGATATTACTTTCTACTGGATAGCCTGAAAATGAGTAATTTTGAGATTTTGATTGTGTATTCCTATAGAGTTTGAAGAGAAACCAACGTTTCATATAGGTTGGTTTGAAGTCTAGGCTGGGTCTTGGAGCCTTGCTTGAGCATGAAAGTAGACTGAGGAGCAGCCCTTTTTTTAATAATCCGATTTCAGCTAATAATCAGAAACAATCTGCTGCATATTATCATAATTCAGACAGAACACACATGATTGTCTCATAAATATGATGGTGTTCAGAGATGTTGTGTGCTCGGAAAATAGCAAACAGATAAGCGATTAGGATTGATTTCATCAGAATCATGGTATTTATTTTTTAGCCAGCCAGCTAATATTAGTGATTTGGAAGCACGAGTATTTGGACGAACAATATAAAAGCCAGGATAATGCAATCAACGAAGAAGAAAAGGATTCCTACGAGATCATATATTTGTGGATATACCGGTAATTCTTGTTTTGAGACCAATTTCTGAAGGTGAAAGATGCCTGAATAATCATAAGAAAAGGCTGTAAGAAATGTTGGAAATAGAGAAAGGTCCGTATTTCATATTTCTGCAGACAAAATATACTCTGATTTCACCCCCACTTCCCTATTTGGCTCTTTGAAACACTTACTCGTAGATAGCATAAATTTGAGTTACCGATTGACAAAGAGAAAATTCAATGTAATTTCTTCTAACCTTATATCGAGGACCATCTAGATCTAATAATCTATGCTGTGAAATATAAGCAGCACTACAAACGGGTCAAGCCAATGAAGATCAAAACCAACGAAAAATTTAACAAAAACTCAGAGTTCATTCACATCTTTGACTCAAGGTAATTCACCAAACTTTCAGAGAAATATGATACTATCCTATCTCAAAGTCTTGAGATACTTTTATATGATCATTTAGCTTATGAAGCGTTTTGTGTTGGCACAGCCTTGTTCGCCTCAATCAATTCTTCTAATTTTTTAATTTCCTATTTCAAAGCGGTTTAATCTTTGGATTCAATTGATGTTTCATTACCGCTTCTCTTCTTTTCAAATGCTTTTGTAAACTGAACATTTTCAAAATATTTTCTCGAAGATTGTCATAGAGCCTCTCATTTTCATCAGCTGGAAGAGGTTTCGCTGGAATGTTCAATTCTTGAAGCACGAGATTCAACTTAAGAAAATTCAATTCGATAAAATGAATTCCAAATAATCATGCTTACCTTTTTATTCATTCTCTCAGAGATAGGCAGTGGGATATGCATGAGTGTACTTCGGAAGTAAGCGATTTTTTCATTGGTAGTAGCATAAGGGTTGTTTTGCTATAACAAAAAGTTAGAACGAAGAGCTATAAGTACTCTTACTCGCTCTTCGAGGAGCTGATTCAAAGCCTTGTCCTCTTCGTTTTCTTCGTCCTCATCTTTCATCTACTCAATATTATAGATGGAGCTGTGTTGTTTTGGTTACCTCTTCTTCTTTAAAATCAATTTTCATGATTGTTTGCAAGTTCTTCTGCTCTTTCTCCTCTTTTTTAATGATCTATGAGCCAAAATGTCATCAATTTCAGAATCACGTCATCGTTGTTGCATACCGTATCTAATTTCCTGATTTCTTCTATCAATCTCTTTTCCTCTTCATTCTTCTCTTTATTTCTCATTATATACTTCTCAAGATGGAATTTCCTTTCTTTCTCATATTCAGGATCGAATGTGAATGCACAAATAGGGTGATTCGTTTCTCCTCGACTCTATATATTCACTCATTTAATCCATTCCATTCACATCAGAATACCTCAAGGATTCGTTTAGCTACACTATAGTATCGGTATTTCAAGTCCTCGATGCTTCGATCATATTTCGAGTCATATCGATCATAAACAACCGCGAATCTCAAATCAAAATTTTTGCATAGATCCCAAAGATGATCTGTCTCTTCCTTTGTCCAAGTAGGATCCATATCCTAAATAAAACATTAAGCACATCCTCGGCACAGAACCCGAGAACCTTAATATATTGCTCGTATTCTTGAGCAGTGTATTGCACGATATCCAACTTTACATTAAACTTCTGATGAGAAAAAACCTTATCCTTGTCACTTTCTCGAGTCCAGTGCTGAATAATTGGCTTATTCTTCTCCTCGAAAACTATAGGGACCAGAACCCACCTATCATCGCTCGAAGGCTCTTGATTGTCTGCTTTCTATTGCACATATTTGAAATATCAGGGTTTTGTCGGGATGGACTTAACGATACTTGCATTGTATTGAGAGGCTGTATCATCGGAAAATTACCCCCTGTAAGAGAGTAGACCTCTCTATTTGAAATTTCTGCGGCAAGAAGAATCAACAAGGATATAATTTGATGAATTAATACCAGATCTCTTTTTAGGCTCATTTTCCTTTTTGCTTTTTTTCTTTTTTTGAGGATCCAGGATCAACGATGAAATGTTGAGCATGTCTTTAACATCTTCGTTCATTTGTGGCTACGTTTGATATTATGGCGGGGACGGATTATTTGTAAGCAAAATTATTCTCAAATGATTTAGCTAATAGTGCGCAAATCTCATATATCTAGAGCTGAAAATTTTGATATTAAACTCTACTTTCGCTAGTGAATAGAAAATAATCTTCTGGTTGCTTCTACTGTAGCTGTGCATATCATTCTCTGTGGTTGAAGATTTCGATTTACAAGCTCTTTTCAGATATTTAAAGGTTTGAGAATTAGAAATGCAAGGCTGAGAGTTCTTTTCCAAACAAAACACTGGAACAAAATAATGAAAATCACAGTTCAGTTCGTAAAAAATAAAACTTCATCATTTGTCGGTCTGTTGTTGCAACAACCATTCGAGCAATCTCTTGTAAATTAGGATTCTCCTTGTTACCTCTTCTTATTGCTTTACGAGGCAATCAGTGCAGATATTGAAACTGCATTTACTGCAGTTCCAAACTCCTTTAGCGTCAATTGCTTTTGACACTTTGCATGACTGGCACTTGTACATGCCGAGAACCTGGAGTGAAAACAAACTAGGATTTCCAAACTTAAATAGCCTCTGCATCTCGTGTTTTTTAGCGCAGGTGAACTTCATTTGTGGCCTGTTCTTGATAAAGCAATCTTCACAGCGGTAGTATAAGCATGTTCTACACATCAGAACTCCGATACCCTTATCAATGCGCTCTTTTTGCTCGCCACAATCTAGGCATCTGTACTTGTTCTTTGGGAAAAATGTCTCGCCATTTTCTCTCCTCAAAGGATGCCCTCGAGCGCACAGCACTGGCGATTTAGCGCAATCAACGCACATGTGATAGTTACAAGTGAGACAGATAAGGACACCGATCCTGTCAGGTTTAACTTTTATTTGACATACGTTGCAAAACGCCTCATTGGTCTTGTATTTAGGAGGAAGATTCACCAGGTCATAAACCTTTTGCAACATGTGATTACTGCTGCATGTAATTGGAAAAGCTGCGCAAGTGGGACAGACGTCAAACTGACAGGTCATGCAATGGACTACGCCTGCAGGTCCAACGAGCTGTCGTGTCAGACACACTCGGCAATAAAATGCATTCTGCTGGTAGTCAGGATTATTAGTAAAAGGCAGAAGTGCCAAATTTTGCACCAGCCCAAGAGGATGAGCTCCTTGGCAGCGATAACGAGCATCCAGCATGACAAAATTAGGAACGAAATAGACAGGTTGCTGCTGTGACTGGTTTGGTTGTAATTGCTGAGACTGGCCGAACTGAGGATTTCCTTTGATCTGGGAACTAGATACTACTTGAAAAGGATTCGGCTTGGAATTGCTTCCATTGTTTTGGTCCTTGCTCTGAGATTTGTGGCTTTTACTGGCAAGTAAACCACTGAAAAAGCCGGCAATGGTATTTGATGATCTTGCTTGAGAGCTATTAAACAGCGACCCAATGCTTTCTCCAAGTTGCTCTCCAACTCTTTGAGCGAAGTTTTTTTCTCTAACTGGAACATCGTTGCGATTTTCACCCTTCACAGACTCAGGCTTCAGCGTCGACTGATTGGATCCTGGCATTTGCTTTTCTTCTTCAAGAGGCACCTTCTTCTGCGTCGAATTGCTTCCTTTGGAAAGTATGATCTGCTGAATCTTTGCAAAATCAATGTTTCCGTTCTCATCAAATGCCCCTGCGGCCATCACCTGATTAAAAGTTTCGTCATCAAGATGTAGATCCTCTATTTTCATTGCCAAAGTATCAATTTTCTGAGTTTCTTCTCTTGTAAGGACCTTAGACCCTCTCATCCCAGTCGTCTGACTCACCTCTTTGCTGGTCTTATGCGTGCATTCTTTCTCATGAGAGGTAAGCAGCTTTAAAGGCGATTTATACTCGCAACCTCGATTAAAGTATTGGCATTTACATTCAATATCTAAGAGGATGCTGAGGAGTTTATGGTTCATGGGGCCAATCGTAAAGCTTTTTCTGCAGAGAGGGCAGTCTTTTTTGCGGTTTATGAGATCATGCGCGCAGTCGTAGCAGAAGATTTGTCTGCAAGAGAGGCATTCGGCGGGTTTCTTGGTGTTATTGAGAATATTTACAATACCGAGACAAATCGGGTCTCTAAAGTTTTCCAAGATGCCTTTCTCGAGCTCGGTCCTGAGTTCGAACCTATCGTCTTCAATGAAAGCGCTTTCATTTGATTCCATATCGGAAAAACTTAATAAAGGGAAACTTTAAATTTTTTCTGTACACTGGCCTCAATGTTATTTAACTTATACTCTGATACCGAAAAATTAAAATTTCATGATATCATCAAATCGTTAGGGTTTGTTTTGCATTTGAGACGTTTGAATTTGTTTAAAACGAAAGAGTTTTAATAGGGATGAGTGAATGAGGCACCCCAATAAACTAATTGCATATTTCGATCTTTTCTATACAAGAACAGTGAAGGACAGCAGCTGGTATTTTAGCTGACCGTGTTGTTTAGAAAATAATTTGAAGGAGAAACTCGTGAGACTAGCAGGAAGGAAACTAGTATTTAATTTTAAGACTCTTCCTCGAGCATAAGAACATTGGAAGCTAGTCTGCGCTCTTTACGCCTTTCTAAGGTTAGTTTCGTGCACATCCACGGGTTTCTCACGAAGTTCGATAAGCATTTACCATAGAAACCCTACATGTATGACAGCTTAATGTTAACAAAATTATTGAATAATAATGCATTATTATCTATAACAAATCGAAAATCCCTATTTGAAAATTTGTCATTGAACTGTGTCAGCACGCCCCAAAATATCCTATACCAGTAATAGATTTTCATTTTCTACTAATGTAGTTTCTTTGTGCTGATTTTTCCAGTGTGAAGAAGCTTATTTTGACTGATAAAAAATAGAGACCTTTCCATAAGCAATGTTTACAAAATAATTAAAATTACTACTAAATTATTTGCATAAATCGAATCATCTCTTTGCTTTTGGCTCAACGGCGTTTTTGTAGTCACAAGCTTTTTGCTGAAATTCACGCAAATCTAATCGATTTGATAAATTCGATTTTAGTTCAAGACAGAAATCGTTTTAACTCATATTTGGCTTTGAATTTTGTGAGCTCTTTGTTTATAAGGTTCGAGTAAGATGATTTTCCAACTTTTTTCCAGTTATATGCTTTTAATTCGTGCCCAGCATGAGCGGCCATACGCTTTCCCAGTTCTTCAGATTTATAATCCTGTAAAGCCACATCAAGACTTTCTATACTATGGGGAAAGGTATCCATTTTGCAAGTAAATTCGATAAAAGAGTCTAATTGCTCATCGTCGTCAAAATTCGTTTCATCGGCCATAATATCTCCAAGAATTGCTTGGACTTGTTGCACATGCACATCTCCTTCTTCAAAGACTCCTTTGACGAGTGCAAGAAGAATATTCATTAATAGATTCATCTTTGATTGAATAAAGTTAGTCACGTTTTTGTTATAAAATATTCATTACCTTATTGGACGATTGTGGAAGTTCCAAGGTGGATGAAATGTAAAGCACGAGTGCTCCTGCTACTCTTTTCAGAACAATATTAAAAGGCTGAGAGCAGGTCCCTATATGATAGTTAGACATTATCAAAAAAAAAATTGTTACAAGTTGTCGCAGCTTTTTAACTCCATAAATAAACGCTTTCCATTGTTCGCTGATGGCTTTTTGAGCATATACAAACAGTACTCTGCAGCAGTAAGTTGTTCCATATAAGAAGAGAGTGTACTGTCAAGAGCTTTTTCCTCTTCCTTCGTCAGTTCCAACTCGCCTAAGGTATAGTCTGTCCCAAGTAATGTTTGAAGGTTACTCCATGCTTGAGCATCCTCTTGAAGCGCTCGAAGACCGATTTGATATTTAAGACCTGGAGAGTCCAGCAAACAAGTATCCAGCACGTACCAGCGTAGCAGGCGTTCCGATTTACTATAGCTTTTAAGGTATAGCGCAAAGGAGTCGAATTGACATGGCATTATTTGTGTTCCCTGGCTTTGAGAGAAAATCGAATCTAATCTATTAAGCCTAGTTTTATATTTCTCTATAATATCTCCAACAGAAGAGATGAACTCAAGCGGAATTTTTTGCTCCCCAGATTCGAATCCATTTTCTTGATACTTACCTCCAAGTCCAAGCGAAAACTCTTCTGGATTCATATCATCAGCAAGGTTGTGGAAAATTTTCAAAGGTTTTTCAGCCATGACGTTTTTCTGTACATGTTGTATTTGATCAAAGCCACATTGTTTCTCATGGACAGCTAATAGCTCTAGAGAAGATGCATATTTGCAGCCAGTTTTATAATTTTGACATGTACAGGTGAGTTCAAGTAGGAAATTTAGTGGTTCCCAGGCCAGTACACCAATTAGGAACGTCTTTCGGCAGATTGGACAGTCCTTTTGTTTGTTGAGAAGCTGATGAGCACAGTCATAGCAAAATACTCGCTTGCAAGAGAGGCAATGACGTGGTGTTTTTATCTTATTGATAATGTTGACGACTCTGAGGCAGACGGGATCACGAAATTTGTCCAAGACGCTTTTGTAAGCTCGTCCGTATTGTAAATTTTTCGTCTTCAATGATTGGCTGCTCTAGTGATTCCATTGAATAATTTTTTGATATTATAAGTCAGATGCAATGCGAAAATATTATATGCGCATCGACCAATCATCAGAATTTGTTCATTCTCAAAGAGAATTATTATAATCAGAAATTCGGTCCATCGATAAAAACCTCAAAACGCTATCTTTTTCCTTCTCTGGAAAAACGCCATCCCAAATGAGATTCAATCCTTAGCTAGCAGTACTATGAAATTGCAAAAAGCTAACAATTTCTGACAATATCTTTGTTATTTCAATCACTAGAATCAGAAATTATAGAGGGAAATAATAATTTTAAGCCAGAAAGCAGATCCTTTTTTCCATTTTAACCAATACAAACCGTGTGTAGTTGTGACGACTAGGAACTTGGTGCATGGAATAATACCAAAACGTAAATATTTATGCCAATTTCATTATCTTTTTTAAATCATATTCATAAATGGACTTCAGTTTCTCTTTTCGACTTAATAACCCCTTTGCTAACTGTTCTGCTTCTGCTTTCCAAGAGGGGCAATAGGTCTCTACTCCTTTTTGATTTAAAATCTTTTCAATCGCAGCGTTGTCAGCGTCAATAATTTTTTTCAAACTTACCAAAAACTCTAGTCTTGTTTTGGCTTCAAGAGAATCGAATTGTATCACTTCCTTTCCTACTCTTATCACTCTCTTTTCCAACTCTATCTCACTAAACATTCCACTGGGCGCTAGTTTAATAGTCTTTGAGTATCCTTCTTCATCTTCTTCCAGAAATCCGATTCCGTTGCCTTTCTTCCCGAAAGGTTCTTTATCATTGATGAATATGGCTACAGCCAAGATATGTCCCAAGCCTCTTTCATCAAGACTCCTACCGTTTTTCAAAATGATCTTTCCTTCTGGAATGAGGTTCTTTGGGTCATATTTACTTCCTAACCCGTCTCTGTAAGTTGTTAATGTTGGGAGAATTTCGCTCATCACGTAGAACGATTCTTTCTTTTTCTCGTTTAGGTCCACATCCTTCACTAATTTCTGTTTCGAAAGTTTAATCTTGACGACGTTAGCGCCAAAACATTCATAGAAATCTGCTGCAATTTTCCTCTTACAAGCAATTTTCCATTCAATCTCAGTATCATTAGCATCACTCTCGCCAAGCCATTCAGCTCCCTTTTCTTGCTGAATGAAGATGCCGCTATGGAAGTATTCTGACTCTATCTTTGCTCCTCTCAAAAATGTAAAATTGTTGTCTAAGGATATCTCTTTCTGCCATTTTTCGGGTGAAATCGGTTCCCGAAGCAGCTCTACTAACTGTTCATCATAAAATTCTATTTGCTGTCCAGATAATTTTGTTTCAATCTTGTCAAGGACGTCTTCAAAAGCTAATCGAGTGCCAACATAGTAGCTGTCAAAACCTTCACTTTTAGCTGTAATTGAATCATCTTCCTTATTAGTGACGAAGAAATGGAACTTTCGTGCTACATCAGGTACGTTCAGTATCCTCTGAGCAGCCTTACGGTAACTGCCATCTTTACCACTGTCATCACCATCAGCATAGCCTCCGATCTGGCAGCCATGTTCCGTTGTTTCGAGAAAGGGTGCTTCATACGAAGCTCCTTTATATCTTGTTTTCTCTTTCACTGTCATCACTACAAAAGTGGGAAATTCGACCTCCTTGCATTGTTCCTTGAAAAAAGTAATCCACTCGTCAATGTGAGCTTTATTTTTTTGAGAGATCAATACAAGCGAGCAATTATATTTGTCGACTAAAGTTCTCAGCTTGTCTGTGACTTTTTTATAGTGCTTCATCCATTTAGAACGGTCAGATTCAATACTCGACCGTATATCTTCAAATAGTCCTCTCCAAAGGAATAAATACCTCTTCATTTGCAGGTTAGAGCTTTGAGAGATCATTTCCAATGAGATATCCTGAAATTAATTATAACCGATAGCTCAGATATTGAAACATAACCTGCTGAAACAAGTGATGACCTAGAAATCAAATTGCAAAATGTTTTTAAGTTTAAGAGAAGAAGAAACTGTGTATATTTTGGAGTTGAGAGCTTCTCGACACCAAAGGGATTAGCAAGTGCTAATTAGATTAGGTTAGATTAAAAATCTTCAGAAGTATATATGCAAATGTTCGATATATGGCAATAATCTAACAAGGTTCACACCTCTAAGGATAACTAAATACTATTAGGTTCATTCAATCTCAATCATCAAATGAATTTGCATTTGCACGCTCTTAAATAGATTAAGTTTTGTAAATTTTTCAGTTAAGTTTTGAGTTTTTAAAATAATTTGAATCTCATCAAATCATAATCAAAGAAATTACAATGAAGCAAGGCACTACTATAGCTTGGCACAAAAAGAACAATGGGAAAAAATCCTTAAACAAAACCCTCTCTGGAATGTATCATTCCTATGACTTTATAGGTTCTAATTCATTTAGCTCTGAAAAAGAAGAGCAATTCCATGCATTGAATCATGTGGATTATAATGATACCTTTGTAATACAAGGGCTAGAGAACAAAGAAAACGAAGGGTCTCTAAGCAATGGGCGAATCACCACCTCATCTGATATTCAACTGAAAAACGTAAGCACCTTCATAACTTCAGACCTTTTTCTCAATGATATGATAGACGACCTTGGAATTTGAGCTTGCAAAAGCAAGAGACACGATCAGGATGCAGAACGAACAAAAGAAGTCCCTCCAAGTGACAGTCGACCTCTTGGAAGCGAAGTTCAAAGAGCTCAGAACACAT
>ENA-UOUE01001483-UOUE01001483.1-compost-metagenome-genome-assembly--contig:-NODE-1483-length-14653-cov-5.698340_pt1 | contig 14653 bp, 7 predicted proteins | sample MGYA00238146_ERZ747223 | MGnify/ENA primary metagenome ERZ747223 (study PRJEB28781, sample SAMN06268865) | compost metagenome | isolation source: single cell | place: USA: California, Emeryville, Joint... | reverse complement strand
TCTTTAGTTCCAAATGCCGGAGTACGAAAACTCCTTACAAAATTACTCCAACGAAGCATTACCGAAATGAATCATAAAAAATTAGCTCACAAGGTCCTCTCGTGAGAATTTGATCCTGAAAAGTTTGTTTCAATATTTCACTCAATGCAAAGAAATTTCGGTTTTTTTGGTTCAGAAATCAGATTCTTCAGAATTTCTTAAATCTCGCTAGTTCTCATTCTATAGGTTTATTGATTCACAAGCAATTGCTCATTGGACTCGATAAATACGGTTTGATGCACGGAAAATTTTTCTGTAGCAGAACTATGCTGATAGTCGTCGAATTTAAATCTCTCAGAATTCATACTATTAGCTTAATAAAAACAAAACTCTAAGGCTTCAAGAATTATCTGTCTCTAAATTAAATGCAGCAGCAACCAGCTGTAGCTTCTCCACTTGCAAAGTATAAACTTGTATTTCTGGGTGATCAATCAGTTGGCAAGACATCTATCATCAACAGATTCATCTATAATGCTTTTGATGGAAAAGATCATGTATATCACACAATGACTCTTCAACTTTTCAGCTTTTCTTTCAAATACAGCCGACAGTAGGAATCGACTTCGTTTCCAAGACACTGCACATTGATGATAGAAGCATCCGATTACAACTTTGGGATACAGCCGGACAAGAAAGATTCCGTAGTTTGATCCCTTCGTATATCAGGGATTCTTCAGTTGCAGTCATTGTATATGATATATCAAGTATTGCTGCTCCCTTTTCCCTCTACTACAGATGTTTTTTTTACAATACCTACAGACAGAAAGAGCTTTGAGAACGTGCAAAGATGGGTAGATGATGTTCATGCACAGCGAGGCAATGACGTTCTGATTGTAATTGTTGGAAACAAATCAGACATGGAGGAAGAGAGGTTTTTTATCACGTTCTGATATCTATTACAACTCGAGATATTCATCAGAGTGGTACGGAAAGAAGACGGTGAAGAGAAAGCCAAAAGTTTTGATGCAAATTTCGTTGAAGTGAGTGCGAAATCTGGGGACAATATTATATCATTATTTAAAGTCATCGCATCTACACTTCCTGGCACTGAAACTAGTCAAATGGTTTCCATGTCTGCCCGATTGTCAACAACTCAAGGCCAGAATGCTGGGCCAACTTCAAATCCAACACCTCAGTCAAGTACATATGATTCGCCTCACTCTTCGCTTAAGAGTTTTGTAGACATCCAGCTCAATCCAGCCACAGTGAACGAGGCAGACCAAAAAAAGACCCAAAAATCAAATAGCCAAGGCTGTTGCTAGCAGTTTTTTATTGTTATTTAATCTTACAATCTTTGTTGTTGGAATTCTATTCTTCCGTGATTCTAAAGATATAGTTATTCTTTGATTATCACATATTTTTGTTTTTTTTGATTCCGAAAAAACATTAATTCTAAATTGTAGTCGCAACAACACCAGCAAGCAGAAATAATATTTACTATGCTGTGGTCTCTTTGCTGAGCATGGTGAAATGAGGAAGCCTTTCATATAGGGGAAATACGAAACTCAGTGGTAGTAGCAATAGTAAGCTCATTTATTAAATTAAGTGAATTTAAATTAACTTTCTGTTAATGAAAGCCAGAGAGCCCCTTCCAGATAGCAGTAAGAGCAACAAAGCCACGAGCGACTTGATGGACAGCAGTTCTTACATAATATCTGAACTAGAAGCAGCCTATCAAACACCAAAGCTATGGGAATCGGAGGAAAAGAAGCCAACACCAGATCCCGCAAAATCTAATACGAAGCTTAAAGAACTATACCTCCAAAAGTTCCATAATATTCATAATATTCAGGATTCATCGATCACCTCAAACTCGAATCAAGGATGCCCTTCGAACGAGTCGCCTGAGACGAAATCGAGGGTTCAAGAGCCAAGGCAGAGTGATGAGCTTTCCTTAAAAGATGTTCCACTGTTCAATCAACTTAGAAATGCCCCAGAAGTTAGGCCTTCAGTAAAGGGAAGATTTGAGCAATTTATGAGCCGATACAGTTCACCGGATCGTCAAAAAAGCGTTCCGGCCTTAGATCTTGCTCCTTTAAAAAATACATCTCCAACTACACCTACTCCAGAAAAGCGAGTAATATCGCAACTAACCATCGAAGAATTGCTTGCATTAACCTCTAAGAGATCTGCTCAAGTGAAACAAGGAGAAAATAATTTAACTGTAGCACTTTCTAAATTCTCAGAATCAAATAGTATGAATGAGAGTTATCAGAATGATAGTCCATCAAATCACAACAAAATTGCTTCGAAAACTAACAATCATCAGTTAATAGCACCTGAGGAGGTAAAGGTAAATTCAACACAGATCCAAGCGCAGAAGTCCCTCGAGAAGCCCTCTCAGAAGCGTCCGATTTCCAAAAAGGCGAATAAATCTCCAAAACAAAAAAGCCTACACAGTTCTGAATCAAAGGATAGAAGTCGTTCAAATGGGAATAATAATACAGAGCAATTTGTTGGAGGTCGTCTGCAGAATTTTGATGACCAATTAAAGTCAAAAAATCAGGCACTCTCGACGTTGAAGAAAAAAAAGGAGTACAAAATATTACTGGAGATTTCAAAAAAAGAACAGATTGATCGGCAAAAAGAAATCAGTGCGTTAAAAGCAACTCTGACGAGAGCGCTAGAAGAGAAAGAGAAACTTCAAAAAGATTTCGAGAATCTCAGTGAAAGACTCACGATTTACGAGAAGTCAGCCTCAACTAGTGAAGCAAATCGTAGGAAGAGAGAGCTCAGTCACCAACTTAACTGTTCGAAAATAAGAGAAATCAGTCTTGAAGAGCGATGTGAAAAAATAGAGCAGAGCCTAAAACATGAGAAAGAGAAAAACTCTAAGTTAAACGCTTCTGTATTAGTATGGAAGACAAGGTGGGAGAATCGGAAACATGAAGGATTAAATAATTCAAGATTTGATGAAACTCAATTACAGTTAGATCTATTTGGCCTTGGAAACCAAGGAAATGCTTGTAGAAATGATTTGTTCCACTATGATTCACAGCATTACTCATCCAATGAGCTTCAAACACTAAGAACCAGCTTGAACGAAGTAACTGCAAAATTGAAAGAAATGCAGAGCAAGGTAAATCAGGAGAGGACTAAGCGGGTTCAGCTCGAAGAGGAGCTGGCCGTGACAAAAGCAAAGTTGGCTGAGCAAGTAAATAGATCTCTTTCAAAGAATCCTGAGAAGAAGATGAAGAGCGAAACGAATAATGAGGAGAAATTGAAAACTGAATTACTACTTAAGGATAAAGAGCTGAAGCAAACCATTAATGAGTTGAACGAACTAAAAATTTGGCTCGAAAAAGCACAGGAGACGATTACAGTTCTTAAAGCCAAGGAAAGCGAGCATGAGAAAAAGTCAAGAATCCTTTCGTCTCAAACGAGCACAAGACACTCATCTCCAAAGGATAATCGGAGTTTTGCTCTTGAAATCAGCAATGATACTTTATTAGAAGCTGCACTGAAGGATTCCCAATATCGAGAAGATGCGCTGCGACGAGAGCTCAAAGAGAAGCAAGCTCAAATTGGAGACTTAACTACTAAATTAGCAGCACAAGAGGGGTCCCTCAAGAAATCTTTAGATTTTGAAAGAATCCAAGCCCAGAAAACACTATCGGATGAAGGGAAACAAGACTGTAAAATCACTCTGGAGAAATTGGTGTCCAAAATAAAAGTTTTATTGAAACAATGTGGTTCTGATGTTGTCTCGATTGATCAATTGAAACCTGAATCGATGATAGACCAAGCACTAACTACAGTATCTGCTGTGCTATCTCAGAACGGAAAGCTTAAATCAGAACTCAAAGCGAGAACGGAAGATCTTCAGCGATTGCAGAATGATTATGAGAATTCACGCACAAAATGCGATGAATTCAATCAGCAGCTCATGTCAAAAGAAAAAGAAATCACTAACTTGAAAAATAAGAATGAAGAGCTCTCTAAGAGTATCATCAAGCTGCAAAAAGAGCATCAAGAACTTCTTCAAAGGAAGAAAGAGACTCAACCACTTGGAGGAGCTATTGATCATAAAGCTACAGCTCAAGATAATTTGCAAGTTTTACGGAATCTAGAGCAAGAGTTAGAAAGCAAAAATCAGGTTATAATCAACCTGGAAAATAATCAAACTCATTTGGAAACAAAACTGGCTGAAACTTTAGAAGAACTTACTCTCAGCAAAGCAGAATTGAGAAAGATGTCTACTCTTCAAGCAGGCAAAGACACCTCTTCTGGAAATGAAGAAATAAAAGCTCTGAAAGTTACAGTGGCTAACAAGGAAGCCCAGATAGCTCAAACCCAAAAAGAAATTGTTTCAACAGTTAATGATGAAAAAATTAAAACATTGGAAGAAATAAATAAGAGGTTGGAGGCTCAGTTATCAGATTCTAAAAGTAGAATTGGCAGTTTGGAGCATGACATCGTTTCGTTACAGGGCCGCCTCTCTCATTTAAAAAGCAATCAAGAGGCAACAGTAGACGACTCTGATCGAAAATCTTTAGAAGCGGATGAAATTATCATGAGATTAAATGAAGAGTTGAAGAAAAGTAGGCTGGAACGCGAGACATTGGCCACTCAAAAAAATGAAGAGAGTGCTACATTACAGAATTCGCTGAAGGAAGCGAACAAGATGCTTGAGTCAGCGAGATTGTCGAAAGAAGAAGAAGTGAGCTTGCAAAATCAAATGGTTGTTGGACTGAAAAATAGAGTCCAGGAGCTTGAATTAGAAGTAAAAAGTCAGGAGCAGTCTCGAAAAGGCGTCAATCACCAACAGGAAGTTTCGAAAATGAGAGAGAAGGATCTGAAAGCTTCGAAGGAAGAAATAGATGAACTGAACATGAGACTCAAGAATTATGAAGACCAAATCTCCAGAATAACTATCAAAGCTGAAAGAGAAAGGAATCAGCAACAACTCGATTGGCAGACATTACTGAGCAAACAGGCAGCATTGGAGGAAACGATAGATAATCTGCGTAATGAACTCGATGCAGAAAGGCTTAAGCTTATAAATGGTGCTGATGCGCAAGAAGAATTAAAGAGGGCCCATAAAGAAGTCATCTTAGAAATGGAGAGCAGACACGCAATTTCGCTGAAAGAAAAAGACGCTATTATACTTGCTAGTAATGAAGAAATTACCAAGTTGAAAGAACAGATAATTGGTCATGAGACTCTGATAGCAACTTTCAAACAGTCGTCGTCCACTGCAGAGGAAACCCTTCGATTTAAAATTACCGAGTCAGAGTCTCGGATCAATCAATTGCTCTTTCAAATTAACGAAATCAATTCATCTAAAGAGCTGCTATCAGAACAACTTAGTAGGTCTCAAGAAAAGATTTCGAAGCTCGAGCAGGAGAATTCTCAACAACAGTTGCATGAAAAAGATCTATTGATCAACTTGAGTCAGCTTCAGCTGCAAATAGCAGAATTTGAAAAGAAAGTGGAAAGTTTAGAAGGAGAATTGATTCGTAAAGAAGAGACTATTTCCACTACCAAATTCACGCGTGATGCTGCCGTAGAAGAATCGATAAAGCAGCTAAATGAAAATTTGTCTCAAGCTGAATCAACCATCCTAGATATGCAGTGTCAGATCGCAGCACTCCTACCGAAAGTTTCAGCTGGTGAGGAAGTTGCTAAGCAGCTAGAGATCCAAAAGGCAGCCGTAAAACTGCTCGAAGAAGATAAGCGCACGCTGGTACAAGAAAACGAATTACTTAAAGCTAACGCTGAAGAGTTGGAGCAAGAAGTTACAAAGTTTAAAAAAAGCAGATATGATGCCCGAAAATCTATTCGTGGAGAAGAGAATATTGCAGTGTTGAGACTTCGAGAGGAAGTGAGAGTGCGTGAAGAACAAATTGCAAGCCTCGAAAAATCCAATAAAAGTGTAAAAGATCACTATGAACTTCAGCTCAAGAGTGCGAACGCTACAATCCTCGAACTGTGCAATGAGCAAGCGAAACTTCTATCTGGGAAAGGAGGAGCGACTGCAGACAAAAAAGCTCAGCTGAAGGCTCAAGAACTTGAGAACATGAATCTAATATATAAACAAGAGATAGAGCATTTTAGATTTTTATTCGAGGATCAAGAAACTCGTATCCAGGAGAATGAGAAGCAGACTAAAGACTTAACAAAGAAACTACAAGAAACCGAAGAGCAGTTTGAAAAATTGAAAAATGAACAGGAAGAAACCCAGGAGGAGTTGGAAAATGTTAAGAGCAGTTTGGACGCCCAGAAGAAGCTCCTGAAGAAGTATCAAGATCAAAACAAAACTCTGATGGCTGAAAAGGATGATTTGACGAACAAATTGACCGAATGTGAGGCAGCTTTAGAGCACTATCAAAATGAAATGACTCGGTATATTGACAAAATAAATGATGTTCAAAACAGCGAGCATAAAATGCGACAAGAAAACGAAGCTTTAAAGAAAAAGAAGACGGGTTGGAAGCTATTTTAGTTCATTTATCCATGGAATAACGAATTCCTGGCTTATTGCTTAAGTTTCTTTGACAAACATTTTTAATTATATCAGTGGAACTACTTTACTGCAAATGATAGACCTGAATCTCTCTCTTTTTTTTTTGAAAGAAATAATAATATCATTTTTCGGACATGCTTTATGGAATACCATGTGATACTTAAATTTACAATTCAGAGAAGCTAACAACTTAAAATTTAATTTACCATTCCTATTCTAAATTCTAAGAGTGGATAAGAGTCCCTTTGGAAAAATTGCTTTCAGGTTGTTATTTTGATTAAAATATGCAATATAAGCTAGCAAACATAAATTCACATGGCGGCTATTTATTTCAAAACTATGCCAATGCCAATCTAGGATACAAGACATAATAGTTCGTAATTACAAACGAATAATCGCTTAACTCCACCGGTCTGCTCTACCACAACATCGATCTCGTCATTATTTTCCATATTTAGCTAGTAAAGATAGCAAAAAAATAAGACCATTTATAAAAACATTTTGCGCCTACTTCGTTGGGAGTCTGTTGCTCTGTAATTCTTTCTCCGTCAAATAAGAATCTGACGTTCTGTGGATTAATCTAATAGAATTAGATTAAGGTAAGGAACCAATAAAAACAAAATTTACTTGTTGGCGGTTGCAGTAGGCATCCATGAGTTTTTTAAACTGCGTTGACTTTTTTATTTTGAAAAATACTTCTTCACCATCCTAAATCACCATTGGTTATTGAACTTTTATAACTGAGCTGCTACCTGAGATTTGACCTTCAGATTGAGGTAGTTGTCTCCGGCGGCCTGATTTGTTTCAGGTTCTTTATTTGATGCGTTGCCCTCATTGTTTGCCATAGCTTCTTACGACTCTTTTTTCTGCTGGACTCGCTTAATTTTCTGAATATCAATTATTAAAAATGATGAGGAAGGGCTTTTATAATCAAACAGCTGCTAGCCGTTAGCTGGACTACTATCTTTGGATGGTGGAAATTAAAGGAATTAGAAAAAAAGGCCAATTAAACAAAAACAATCTTGTTCGGATCTCAAAAAATCGTTGGAATATTTGGCATATTAATTTATTATATGTTTATTTGATCTAGGATAATTTGAGGTTGGTAGTAGTAGTCCTTCGGAGAAGACATTTAAATTTGATGTAGCAGTAACTCTTATTGAAATATTTAGCTTCTGCTGATGTGACATATTTTGTAGTAGTAATAGTGAATTGAAGCTTCTAATAATTTGCAAAGTGAGCATATTTGGCGGTAAAAACTCCAATTATTGGAAGACTATAAAAACTAATTTAAAATAAAAACGGGTCAAAAATGCTGTCTGACTGACTCTTCACTACGATAATTTGAAAGATTTTGTCAATTAAAGGAGCTACATGGAAGGGCAGAGGAACAAGATTTCAGATTTCGTAAAATACTTGAATACCGGATGATTTTCATATTTAATCAATGTTATTATGCGTTCAGCTGAGTACAGGAGTTGCAATTATCATTTGTGACCAACTTTTGGTTTAGTTTGTGAAGGCTGTAATCAATTTGCTTTGGTTTTATGAAGTTAATGTTCCCAGATTGAGGTCCAGTCAACCTAACCTTAACGTTTCTATGGTCGATGAATTGAATTGCAAAAAAGAATGCAAGAAACCCGTTAAAAATTGCCATTTGCTGGTGCTTGACTCAGTTTGCCATGCTGAAGAATTCGATCATTTAATCTGACCATTTTCAATGCAAATTCGATATTGCCTTGGATTTCTGTATGAGATTCTCTTTTTCAAGCGAGAAATGCGACAAGCACAACGATAGGTTGGGATTATTTCTGGAAATCAAATCGAATCCGTTAAAATTCGTATATTTGAACCTGAAGACAAATCAACCCAAGCGAATCTCTGTACCGCTCATCAAGGACTCCCGACTAAATACGTTTTCTTATCTCAATCAAAAAATTTCTAAGCCCTTCGCTCACTTTTCTCCAATAAAGCCTCAGATTTTAAAATCAATAAAATTTGCTCTTGCGTTCAAACGCCAATTCCGATTAGTTTCTTGGTGATAAAGAAGGAACCTCAAGATCATGTTCATGAGAATTCAGAAATGTCCTTTTCATATTCTAGTGTCTCGTGCTGTCATTTCAAGTATAATTTCTTCGTGACTGAATTTACAAAAGTGCGTCTTAGAGTTTTTCGTTTCTGATTATCCATTTCTACGATATCAAAAGTCAGTTTCAAAAAATTTGAATTAAAAAATTTGGGCGGAAAATTAATTCAAACTTTCAAATGATCTCACTTATTAATTTCGCTCACTAAAGTCTCAGATATAAATTTTCGCGTTCTTTCTAGATTTATTTCAAATCCAATCCAAAAGCCAAGAAAAAGAAATGGGAAACTGCAACTTTAAAAGCGAAGTCCAAGAAAAAACCTCATGTAATCATTGACAGATGGAATATGAAAATTAAAAACGCACTTTCTTTATAGCAACTTCAGTCAGCAATTTTCAATACCTTCACATGATTGGAAGAGGCTCATTTGGGAAAGTAAGATATTACTTTGTTGCTCAAACCTAATTTTTTAGCTCTGGAGAGTCGAAAAGAAGAAAACAAAGGAAATATTTGCCCTCAAGGAAATGTCTAAAGCGAGGTAAATATTTTTTGTAAGGATATTTTCATTTATCTAAATATTTATCAAGGATTATAGCAAAAAAGAGCGTGAATTCAGTTATGAATGAACGGGAAATTTTGAGTCAAATTCGCCATACGTATGAATAAATTCGGTGCAACAGCAAGAAGTCCTAAATGATAAACTAGATTCATTGTGAACATACTCAGCGCTTTCCAAGACCGAGAAAATCTATACTTATTGTTGGAGCTAATGACCGGAGGAGATCTTCGATATCACTTAATAAGAAATTTCATATTCACTGAAGAGCAAACGAGTAAATTCCTTATTAGAACCATTTTTGCTAACACCATGGTCATAGAATTTATAGTTGCTTGCATTATTGTTGGATTGGAGTACCTGCATGCTCATGCAATCCTTCATCGAGATATTAAACCTGAAAATCTCGTCTTCGACGAAAGAGGTAACTCTTCAATTTGTTACTCTCCTTATCATTTAACTGCAAAAGGCTACTTGAGGATTACTGATTTTGGTATTTCGAAATTTTGGAGACCTGAAAACTCAGGCGATACGTCAGGAACGCCTGGCTATATGGGTAAAAATTTATTCGCTGTGGTGTCATCATAGCATTTAATTAGCCCCAGAGGTGATGTGTAGACAAAATCATGGAGTTGCAGTTGATTATTATGCTTTGGGTGTTATTGCCTATGAATGCATGCTAGGAAGGGTATGATCTAGTTATGAAAATTAGTGTCATTAAAACGCCTTCATTAGAGACCAGTCAACGGAAAAAGCAGGAAAGAGATACGAGATCAGATTCTCGCAAGACAAGTACAAATTAAACGAGAGGATATACCACCCGGATGGTCACTTGAAGCGGTTGATTTCATTAATAAAGTAACTAAACTCAGTAATTCTTGAAAAATAATGGGTGTTTAGTTAATACAACGAAAACCCATAAACAGACTCGGTATTAATGGGCCTAAAGAGGTCAAGGATCATCCTTGGTTCAAAGACTTTGATTGGGAAAGCTTGAAAAATAAATCGATGCCCTCACCCATTAGAATTATAGTAAAATTGTGCTCGAAATTTATTTTCAACAAGAAATTGCTAGGGAGACAATAGTGAGATAGGAAAAAGTGCGATGAAAGAACACTGGAATGATACAGATGATGAAATTATAAAACAAAACGCAGTCTTACTGCGCAGAAATTCTGTGCAAAGAGTATTCACGGGATATAATTATGATTCTCCGAATGCCTTAGCTACCGTCCCAATTTCCAAGTTAGAAAATTCTGTGCATTCTCACTATGCATCCAATGTGAGCAGCACAAATCAAAGCAACGAAATGTATCAAAGCATTGAAAAATATTAAAAAACAAACAAACAGGAGTTGGAAGAGGAGAAGAAGAGCTGGTGAGAAAATAGGCTTTTATCCAATGACTATGTAAATGCTAGAGTTCGAGAAGATTTTTTTTTTCTTCACAAAACTTTGTAAGCATCAGTCGATGCAGTTGAGTGTGACTGTGTAAACTTCTAAACCCATGATAAGTTCCTACAGTTTTATTTGTAAAAAGTGCTAGATATCAATTTGCTCTTGTTTTATAAGTTTCAATTCTATATTATAGCTGAACATGATGCAAGGAAAATATGTTCTTCAATGATCCTGAAAAGTAAAGGAATCAAGTTATGTTTCGCTTTGCGTCATCAGAAAAAGCTTAGCTTAGCATAAGCCTCTTATACTGACCTGATTATCTTTCCATACCGGTTAACTAGTAGCTATCAGATTTACGATATGATGAATAAATTGGTTACGTCAATTTCACCAAATAACCTCGAACTACTTATTATCGTTGCAGGAACTCAACTCGCTGAATATTAACACTGCCACAGTAGCAAAAATAAATTTTATGGGGTTTGGCGGTAGATCAACCACAGTTAGGTCAAGCTACTCGGAGCGAGATTTGAAATTGTTCCAAAATTATGAGGAAGTTTCGAACAAGACAAATATTGGACCGCCGCCAGTTTTGTCCAATGATTCACAACAATGGGTTCAGGCTATTATAAATTCAACTCCTGCGTTGACTCACATGACCTTAACTTCAATCTGTGACTTACTTTCGGTTGAGTACTATAATACAACCGATATGGAAAAAATGAGCTTCGCTTGTAGAGAAAATCTTTATAAACTGTCTCATAACAATGAAACTATAAATGAATCCACAGAGAGCCTTCCATCTGCGCTAAAATTTCTTGGGATCGTTCCTACTATCGGACGACTTGGGAAAGAGAACGTGGACACTCCAATTGAAGAAGCAAGTGTTTTAGTCAAGCCGAAAGCTATCATGGTTTGTCGAGGTTCAGTCGCAGGTCCTTTGGCAGGTCTGGCTATTGTGCTTCATAATGGTATTGACGAATATACAACGAGCTGGGTAGGCAAAAAAATCTGATCTATGCTCAAGATGGAATATTACTGAAGGACGAAATATCAACAAAATAGTCATTAGTTTGGGATCAAAAAGCATTCAAGGAATACAATTCTTCTTAGACACAGGAGAATCTTCGCCATATTTCGCATATTTCGGTGTTAAAGTTGGATACTCAGACCAAATCCCGATTTATGGCAGAATTATCGGCATCAAAGGTACAGCAGGTGTTACAATTTAAAGCCTCGGATTTCATTATCATGCTATTAAATATGACTCCTCGATACTTCATCTGCCCACAACGACTGGCCTTGTCGGAAATCCATCTCCCCGTTCATTTTACGATCCTTATATTACCGACCCTTCAATGGCTATTTTCGAGATCATTGTCTATAGCACAACTGGTTTTATCGATGACATTCAATTGGTATTTGCAAATGGATATCAGAGTCCTCCACATTTCGACCACACTGGTTTGATTTCTAAAGCTGAGAAAATCACGAATAATAGAACTATTAAACGGATAACTGTTGTCGCTAAAACCTACATTGAATCTTTAATTTTCGATTTTGATGATCAGTCTCAGGTCACTTTCGGAACTTCAGCAGGAGGAACACTTCTTCAGTTGGAAATTTATGGACAAATTACTGGTTTTTTTGGATCACTTGCATCGCGGTTCGATTTAAAAAGAAGCGTAATATACCCACGATAAGTAAATACACACTAACATCGATCGGATTTTTTGTATTGGAAAGCCATTAATGAGATTACTCTTGAAACATTGAATTCAGCTAAGTGAATAACTAAATTCTTTTTTTGTAGGTGGCTAACTTTCACAACAATAACTCCCTCAACAATTAACCTAAACTTCACCGATTTGAGAGAGAGGCATTTTGATTGGTCTCTGGTGCTCATATTTTTGCTAACAAATTATTATTTCTCTTCTGAATTTCTTTTCTGCTCGTCATTATTTAGAGCCAAGCTATCGCCTGTGATTACTTCGCTCTGATTGCTCATCTTATTTTTTGGAAAACTCGTTGCGACTTTCCAAACTGAGCCAATAATTTAATTTTTTTTTTTCTTTGCTTTGAGCAAGGTGTTGCTTGGGATCATTGAATCATATCTGTTTCCTATTGGCTCATTCACACATTTTTCTCCTTTTATTCTAGAGACTTTCGCAATTATGATATAATTTCTTTCAAGGAATTGTTGCTTTCTCATCAGATCTTCGAAAGCTTATGGCTGCTTGTAATCGTGATCCAGCAGACGTTTTAGCGGTTTTATTTTAGAATCTCTTGGTCCGTAGTTGTCTATAAATATTCATATTCTCTTTTTGTTCTTTCAGCTCTATTTTTTTTTTGGGAGGATATCACTCATGTTGTTCCATAGTAAACAGAATTACTACTTATTTCATTGATTTATTTTTCTGATAACGGTTACTGGTTTCTCAAAGGTTTAATTACGAAGCAAAGCGCCAAAATTGTTTCTTTTGTTCATTATTTAACTCATATCGTTGTCACTATCAATTATGCTGATTGTAAGTGAATGTTCCATGGCCATTTGCGTCGTCATGGAGTTGTATTTAGATTTTCTGTCTAAGTTTTCTTATGAAAATTATTTAAATGAACATTGCGTAATTCAGAAAGAGAAGTAGTTGACTATCTGTCTTTTGTACTAGAACTCTGCTGATGCCTTGAATGAGTAATGTTGTCCTTCGGCTTTCCGTAAACTCATCCGTCCTGCAATGAAAAACATCGAAAATGCTTATTATTCATCTCCTTTTACCCCTGCGAGAGATTTCAAGATCTGCTTTGGATATGGTGTGTTTGGGGTTCCTTTGGTGAAGTAACTGTTGCTGGAAAGCGGTGCTGCCGATTGCCTTACTGAACATTTTGCACCATGATTAAATTTGGATTTCTCTATGGGTACAAATGATGAATTAGGAAGAAAGATTGTCTTTCTGGTTGCGATCTTGATCGAGTTAGAAGTAAATGATGAGATAACCTCACGCTTTGTCGATAATTTCCGACTGATGCCGTTCCACTCGATCTAAATGAGTTTCATGAATGTAGCTCGAAGCAGTCTTTGAGGGCTGCAGATGAGAAGCCTAAGAACACAACTCCGACAAGAAAAGCGTAATCACCCTCAGAAGCATTGAACGCTTGAAAATTGTTAATTAACTCGCAGAAAATATTTCTGAGTGAAGGAGGAGCTTGGAAAGGTCGAACATATTTATTTTCCATGCAACCTGGATCAAAGTGTCTTATGTTGTTCAATAGCTCTGAGACTTCATTGAAGCAATTGAAAATTTCGCCTCCAGCAATAATGCTTGATATTTTCTCTACAACTTCTGGAACTTCTCTTCATGGTCTCCGGCATATACTGCAAAGAAGTCTACAATAGAGTACATCTTTGTGGAAGGTTTTGGAAAAACAGAACGAAACTCCTAAAGTCTTTCATGGTTCCATTTGTGTTTTTTCCTCTGGGAGTGAGGAAATATCACTCGTCATGCCTCTCTCTGCTCAAAATGCATCTGTCATAAAGAATCGAGGATTTTATTCTTGTCCTCAGATACCTGAGTCTGCAAAATATTACATAATTAGTGCTGGTAATAAGTTCTAAGGACTCCCTAACCGTATTTCGAGCTTGAGCTACTTCTCGAATTGAATCAAAAAAAAAAATTCGCTCCACCAAAAGTATGAGTTCCCTATGTGTGAAGAATCAAGGCGTTCAAGATCACATAATGAAACAATCCCAAAAAAGCGAGATTCAAAGAAATCCATAGTTTTAATAATTTGTCCAATCAAATTGATTTTAATGTATTCATGTTTTTACTGCAGCATTTTCAAAAAAAAAGTGTGCAATGTTGATCTTTCTGGCTAAATTCTGCCAAGAGAGTCCGAATTCTCCGAGTAGGAGCCATGGGTCCTAGGATAATTTTCATGACAGATTCGAAGTTACGAGCTGGAATTTCATTGGCTAATTTGTCTATTTAACACAGTAGGCCAAAGTTTTAATAAAATATTTTCTAAGTCACTAAAAAATTCAAAGCTGACATGTTAGCGGGTCCTCTCACAGAAGCACAAGTCCAAGAGATTAGAGCCAAAAATGGTCCGAA
>ENA-UOUE01001482-UOUE01001482.1-compost-metagenome-genome-assembly--contig:-NODE-1482-length-14654-cov-9.159086_pt1 | contig 14654 bp, 9 predicted proteins | sample MGYA00238146_ERZ747223 | MGnify/ENA primary metagenome ERZ747223 (study PRJEB28781, sample SAMN06268865) | compost metagenome | isolation source: single cell | place: USA: California, Emeryville, Joint... | reverse complement strand
GGTGCTGTCGCATTATGTTTTAATCCAACCTGGAAGAGCATTGAGAGAATAGATTTGCTTTATAATAGAAAGCTGACTAAGGAAGAACTCAACGCCCTGGAGGCTAGGTCAATGTTGTATTCGAGTGCAGTAAAGCTGCGAGACAGATACTATGATCCGTGAATGAGTTAAGTCGGAATATTGTAGCATAGCACTTTCATGTATGAAACTTCATTGTCAGTTTTCTAAGGAAATCCTAGCGGAGAATGGAAAATTCTGTATTTGAATTGATAAAAAGGATGATATTTTGAGTATGATAACAGAATAGTGCTTGAAAAGAAGCGAGAAAACAAATACTTCTCCAAGCTTGCTTTTATGGAAATACAAAATGACTAAACCATGGTGTAATTATCTGAATCAACTTTGAAAAAGTTTCCTACGAACTTACTGTTTTAACTTATTTCTAGAAAATCACAATGAATTCTTAAACGAGAAAACATTGAAAAACCCACATATATTCATCTATAATACATCTAAAAATCTAACAAACACTATACAAAAATACATAATTCATATCCTTCATAAAATTCAGTATCTCACAAATCTGAGTGTCTTAAAACTTTTGCTCAATCAATTCCAAATATTAACAAGACAAGACTCGGTAGCCTTGCTGATGAGTATCGAGTATCCATGTGTTTGCTTTTGGTTTAAATGGGTTTAAATGTGTTTAAATGTGTGTAAAAGCTATATTTTTCCAACTGATATACATCGCTATTACCAAAATCGAGTCTCCTTGAGCATGTATATAAAAATGTGGTGGAAAAAGCAGCTGAAATGCTGATTTAATTACATTATACAACGCTTGGACTTCTATTTTTCTATTTATAAAATTTTACTGCATACTAGTCTGAGTTATTGAGTAGGATTCCAAGTAACGCCAGAACTTCAGAATTTTCAGGGAAGAGGGCTGTTTTGCGGCCTTGACTCCAGAATTGGATGAAAGACTAGAGCATCGTATTACTAATCATCCCACAAAAAAAGAGAGTTACCGCAAGAATTTGTTGGAACACGGCCTGTGAAAGCATTCCTCCCAATATCACAATCTGGTCCAACTTTTCCAAATCGCTTATCATGGTGGTCAGTTGAGCGATATTGAGGCACACCATAGTGATAACAGATCTCGCGATGTCCTTATCTTCGACGCTCTTTTTGTCCAAATATCTTGCTTTTCCAAAGCTCGAAGCTATGATATCTTTCGGAAGGCCAAGGCTATCGATCCCTCCGCCATAGATATCGCTGACAGTCATGTCCACAGCGCGATTATCTCCTCGATACGAATCCTCCACAGACTCTTCGGCTGATGCGTAGCTCGTAAGGAGTTTAATTAAACTGCTATAAGTAGACTCTCCGATGATAGAACCGCTTATTCTCTCAGCGTTTCCAAGGGAATCAACCTATTTTACAGCGTTTTGATATTTAACACTCACGAATTAACAATAAACCTACCTTATAATAGCTAACTCCACTCTTGATATTGACAACAAGGAACGGTTTCGTTAGATCTTCGTGGTTTATGTAGGTTTTATCCACTCGAAAGCCTTTTGATTCTGATTATTGACCATTTCGATGAGTAACTCTAATGAGAAGTGGAGGATATACCATTCATTTCTTGATTGATACTGACGACTGCTATGGGTTTGAGAGAATAAAAGCGGTCTTTGGCTTCGGAAATAAGGTATTTAAGAGCAAGACCATAATATTTGATCTGCTTAAGCTTCTTGAATACAAAATCTTTCATAAACATGCCCAAGAATCTCTTGATCAGCTCGTGATATACATCGAACCCGTAGCCAGTCACTTGAATCTCGAGTCTCTCATCCTCTGGGTCAATGAATTGGCTCACAAATTTCTCCAAAAAGTTCTTATCCTCAACAAACATCGTTTTCTATCGAAAAGTGAGTCAATATCAAGTGAACGATCAAGTCGAAGGACCAAGCGGAGAAAGGTAAAGGAAAAATGGGCTTACAGTGTCTTCAATTTGATGGAGGCCAATATTCATAGTGTAATATTTGGTCCCGTTTAGCTCGAGACTACTGTGAGTGATCATCTTAGGCTCTCCTAATACGAGAGTCTGGCCTTTTTTGAGAGTATAAAGGCAGTAGATAGTAGAGTCGTTGATGTCGAGTGCGAGCTGATTTCCCATTCTTTTTTTGATTTCGTTTTAGTACTTTTTAAGTAGTGAAATTTAAAATGAGTAAGTGTGATTCAGCAAAAGTTCAAAAAAACGCATAGAATTATAATATCCCTTTCAGATTATCCACTATATAAGCTATTGGATCGACGTTATCGGAAGAGCGCATAAAAAGTAGTCGGACGCCATGAACGCCTTTTTCTGGTGAGTTCAGCGTACCCAGATGAAAAAAAAACGGGATAAACTATCCAGGAATCACTCCTCTTGTATCAATTAGGCTTAGACAGAGTTCAAGGCAAGAATTTTTTATTGTAGGAACCAACAAAGATACTTCATAAAGAGGCGCGACTAAACGCGTTATCAGGGAAATTAGTTGGTCATGGTTGGCTTCAGGGATTTGTAATCTGCTTATTCTAAGCACTACACTCGTTCTGGTCTTACAAAATGGTTGAATTTTGTTTCACAAATTTGAGGCAAGTCTGTCGCCTTGAAAAAAATTAAATTAAATTTGGTAGTATTTAATTCCATTTTGAATGGAAAGACGGCTAGGCGCTTTAAATATGCTTCACTGAGTGTCTAACGAAGGCTTGGAGGAATACTAATTCTATCGATAATTCATTTGGAAAATTCTTGAGCGAATTCTTTGGCGTTCTTCAAATTTAAATTTTATTCTCCAACTTCATTAATAAAAATTTAAACCTATTAAGGCGCTACTTGACAATTTAACTAGGAAGCACACCTTAACTTGATGCCGATGAGTAGTTATTAATGATATCGTAGCCGCCGAACCAATTCAAGGTCAAAAGCTATGGGGTTGCCCTGAGGACTGTTTTCTTTCAGGTTTCCAAAGTCATAATCTTCATAGGATAGGTTTGGCGGGTATCTCTTAGAAGGAGAAAAAAAAAGAGTTGATGAGATTCTGGCTCGAAAGAGTGATGAATATGAGACATCTGAGGGCTAATAGTGTAATATATATTTGAAAAAAAGAGTTTTAAATCAAGGCATTTTGTTGAAAAGCCGCTTGATTTGAGAGCCTTTAATCCGTTATTTTTGATGTAAAATGAAAAACAAGAATAATCAAGTAATTCCGGAGGGATCTTCGGAAACTGCCACTCAATTCGAAGCCCAATATTTTCTCTCAGCTCTTACGCTACATCATTAGATTGAGTAATTGAAGTGAGTATTCCATAAGAAGTAGCTGTTCTATTCAATTACGAAATCTGGAAAATGTAGTGCTATTTAAAAGACTTAAAAATCGAGTCACCGCATGAATTATGAAATCGATTTTTTTAATTTTTTTCCTATTCAACTTCTATTCAAAGGCGCTTTTCAGCCCCAGCCTCTAGTACTCAGCTCTCTTCTTTCCTGGGCTCCTCAACGAGCTGTTCATCACGGACTGAGATTGCTTGGATCTGCCTTCAATCTTTGATTTAACCTCATAGACTCTGTCCTTTCTATCCAAAATCGATCTCGCTCTCTCGTCTTGCTCGGAATACTTATCCAACTCGTTGAGCAACTATAACCCATCATTAATCCAAATCAGAACAGCATTAATCACTTACATCATTATTTTGTGCTGTCAAAAGGTCAAGATGTTTTGCGTGAGCATCAATATCGTGGCTCAGATCATCGTTAGAATCGATGAGCTGAAGATGATCTCTCTTCAAATCTTCATATCTTCTCTTCAAGTCCGCGATTTGGTTCTCACGATCACTATTTCACGTCAGATTAGAATTATTTCCTGAAAAAATTTTACATAATAAGTCGTTCAAGGTTATCGAGCTTCGACTGAGCTTCGAGGTTCTTCTGATGTTCATTTTCTTGATTTTTCTGAACAGTTTGATTGTCAAACCGGATCTTCTCTTGTTGTCTCTTCAGGTCTTGGATATCTGCCTCCAAGGAGAGGATATGCTTCTTTTGATCAGTATGCTGTTGTTCAGCATATCTGATATTATCGTTTTTGTTCTTGATCTCAATTCTGAGGTTGTCTTGAGTTTTTTGGAGTTGGGCGTTCTGGCCGTCGAGCTTATCCAAATCGAATTCAAGATCTCGGATAGTTTTCTCAAGCCTGTTCTTCTTGTCAGTCAGCTCTTGGATCTGAGCGTTGTAGTTGTCGAGATCTCCTCCGAGATTTCTGTTCTCGTCTCTCGTTTTGCTGATCTATGACATCAAAGGTCTGTTAGACAAGTTAGAGTGGTGAAATTACGTTGTTTTCAAGGTCTCTTTTATCGGCTTGGAGGCCGTTGTTGCTATCAAAGAGATCAGAAAGCTCGGCTTTTAACCTCGCGATTTCTGAGCTTCTCTGGTTGATCAGTTCATTGATGCCATTGTTGTCGATCCTGAGGTCTTGAAGGTCGCCGTTGATAGCATTCAGCTCGTTCTTCAGGCCGTCAACGTCGTATTTGAGGTTTTGGATGGTCTTGGTGTTGATTTCATTTCTATTCTTGAAGTCTCTCTCGTTCAAAGTCTAAGGCAATGAGAATTAGTGTGGGGCTCATGTGGTGGTGGGATGTACTTTTTCTTCTTGAAGAAGATTGTAACGATGTTCAAGGTTATTCAGTTTTGTGTGCAACTCGTTGTAGTCTTTCTCGTTCTTTCTCAGCTCAAAGAGTTCAGCTTTGAGTTGCGAGATGACGAGGTCCTTATGGTCAGAGTCGCTTGTTGATTTTCTTAAAGAGGAGGCCATTATCGATGTTCTTTGCGGAGTAACAGAAATTTTCTTTTTAATTATAAGCTCAGTTTCTTTGCCTTAAATAGAGGAAATAGCTGTTAGAAGCAGAAAATTTTGCTGTTACTTATCTTTTTAATCACAATAAAATTAACTGATACTCAATTTTTCTATGTTTAGGCTCATCGGCGACACCGTTTTGTTAAATCAAACTACTAGCGGAGCGCTAAATCACTTCCATTGACTCTCTTTAGCTACTGCTTTGAAATACATTGAATCTAACAACTATTAGCATGGTAGCTTTTTACAAAATGAATTTAATATACTAGCAGCAAGGGGATGCGTTATCCTAAACTGGAAAGTTCTATGAAGACTGATGCTTATTGCTTCATGAGATTAGAATCATCATCGCATCAAATGGGTTTCACGAACAACAATTATTCAACTCACAATAATTCGACTTTCGTAACTTAATCACATAATTAAATTATCTTTGGTATTGCGAAATTAAGTCCATAATTTTTCTGTAAAAGCTGCGGCAGCCCAGCAAAAATGAAAGCATAAAGGCTTAAGTATGGAATAAACTATGCCTGAGCGGTCTTGTTTAACCTTGTTTAGCCTCGCCTTGCAATCTTTAAGCAGTCGTGAGCTTCTTGATCAAGTGCTTGTTGAAGAACTCTTTGTCGCAGTTATCCTTGTAATACTTTGAAAAATTTGCAAATAAGGTTAGGCGAGCTATCTAATCAATAAATACCCTCAAAAACAGCTCGGTTTCTATCTTTCCAGCTCGGAATAGGTTTTCAAGGAACAGATTTGTGTCTTCCAACGCTTTATTCGTCGTTACCACGTCCATGAGACTAAATGAGGTGATATTTCCTCGGTAATTCACAGTAAAAATTACGCTTTCGATCTCTCATCAGCCTCACTCAGAACGAAAGAAAGATTGTCAGCTGTTAGCTGCATTGACTCATTTGATTGGATGTAAGCTTGGAGTTGACTTGTTTTGTTTGTTATCTCACTCAAGATCAGAGGTACATCATTCTAAATAATCGCTTTTCTAGAACCCCTCAGAGCCAAGTTAATTACCTCAAATTTTGCCAATTTCGCTTCTTCGTCAAGCAGTTTCAGCCAAGTATTCTGCAAATCGACTACATTGGTTCTTTGGTAGTTTAAGTCCGATTCCATCTTTTTCGCGATCTCCAAGGATTCATCGAAATCTTATTCCACAAAGTTTTTATGAAGAAAATTCCCGATTTCTTGTTGCTTACATTTCTTCTTAATTTTGGTCAGAAACGCCTCTCGGTCATTTCCCATCTGCATGCTAATGTTTGGATTATTCATGTTGCCCATATTGATGCCCGTGTTTTGATTCGTTGGGTATCCTGAAGGGTAGCCAGAGGGGTATCCTGTTGGATTACTTGATGGGTAGCCTGTTGGATTGTTTGATGGGTAACCTGTTGGATAACCTCCAAAGCCTCCGCCAATCACTTGTGTTGGGACTGTCATTTCAAACATAGGATACTCTTTTGAGAATTCTGTGCAGATTTGAGTCATTACTCGAGACTAATACTTTTAATCCACAGCCAATAAGAGAGTTTTTACAATATTTTTATGAGTAGTCCAGTTTAAGATCTCTGATAATTGCAAAAGATAGCTCTTTCCATCAGTACTCTTATAGGTTTCATACTTTGGAATGGCTTTATATTTTGTCACTATGAAGATTGTTAGTTAATCATTTCGCGCCCATCGAACTACCGTCAGGGTTGATGAACGAAATCACAGGGGCTACGTTCGGGAAAAGAGGTGGGAACACGATGCTTATAATGATTAGGTACGTTGACCCTTGGTAGGTGATTGGGATGTTTCCGTAAATCTCAAGTACGTAAGAGGTTGGTGCGTTTGCTATGACGAAGCCAATTGTAGATGGAAAGAGGATTAGATTACCTTGAGCAACCAGTCTGAAATCAAGACTATCGTAGGCCATAAGCAGATCATGTACATATTTGCGGATTAGATCTCTGGAAATCGATAATTTGTGAGAATCCAACAAAATGGGGTTGGTGATGGTTACTTGTTGATGCCGTAGCAAGTGGAGATTAAAACAGACTCGAGTTTTTGCATCTTCTGGAAGGTGGTGGTCTTCATGGGCATATTACTGAACATCATTTTTGCGTCTTTTTTGATTCGAGGTGCCTTGTTATTTTATTTGTATTAGCTTTTATATAGTCATTGCGAGAGCTGATAAAATACGATTACGTAACATGAATTTTTTGTTGGAAAGTAGGTAAGCCTGTTATGGAGGCTGAGGAATAATAAATTGAAGTTAAGAGGCTTAATCGATTCAATGGCGAAAGAAGCTTTGGAAGAAGGCATCAGAGCTGCTATTGTTAGACTTTTGTAGCATTTCGAATAGAGGAGGAATTTCTGTGTTTATTAGCATTTAGACTTTCATTGAGATTGATAGCCAGTATATTCTCACTTTAGCTGTTGTGAGCATTTCTCGAAAAATACTAGCGGAGTTTTGGAAGTGAAGGTTAATTCCGATAATTAATTAATAGATCAGAACTATGTAATTTTCATGAGTTTGTATCATCGCTAATTTTGCTGGTGACAAAAGTGCATTAATGTGAAGTTTTATGAATCGCTTCAATTTTGAAAAATAGAAATGGTCGCCTCTAACTATAAATGACTCCGGTTTTACCAGCGTACCTTGAACAAATGAAGATTTTTTCGTGAATCGACTTCAGTTCGTTCATTGCAACAGTAGAACACAGTGATGATTTTCAAAAAATAACTCATTCTTTCATATCATGCAACTATAATGTAATCGAAATCGAAATTTCTTGCAGTTTTGATTCATTTTGCTAATGATTTATTGTAATGCTTTTGTTTCTCTCGCTCATAAAGCTTTGAATCACTTGTCTCAGAAATTAGTGCTGGCCGTACATAAACAAGAAATATTCAGATCTGCATTATCAATTATTTTCAAATAAGCCATGAATTAACTAATAATGTATTGAATCAGAAAAGAATGATGTGCTAAACTTCTGCCTTTATACCCGACCAACCCAACTCTTCGTCTCCGAGTCCCAGAGTACAGTCTTTGCGGAAGATAAATCCAGCCTTTTGTTGAACGCGTAGTAACTTTTTAACAGCTAACATTTAATAAAATGTACTCCTGAGATCAATCAGAACGCAAAGAAATTACCTCATCTGTCACTGACTTTTTAGAGTTTTTAACCGCGCCTTCTAAATGTCTCTGCGAAACCTCCAGCGTTGCATTTCCCATAGAATTTTCAATTAGCTAAAGACCAAAAGCAAATTAGATTAGTAACAAAGCGCACACTCACCTCCCTCACAACCGCTTTCAAAGTTTTATTGCAAATCTCTACCAGATCAGCACCTGTGAACCCCTCTGTCATTTCAGCAATAGCTTCAAGAGATGTTTCTTTGGTCAATTGAGCTTGTTTCAAACTGATCTTCAGAATCTCCAGCCTTGTGTGTTTATCCGGAAGCGGCACATAGATGAAATGCTCAAATCGTCTCTATTATTAAAAGAGCACAAAATTAATTCAAGATGTTGCTTATCGCTCAATATAATTACCTTTCCTAAAAGGGAAGAGTCCAACAAATCGGGCCGGTTCGTTGCTCCTATAATGAAAATTTGTTTATTTGCTCCCATTCCATCCATTTCAGCCTGAAGATAGTTTAGCAATTTCACACCTACAGGTCCAGAACTCGCCAGCCCATCTCCACAAATACTGCAATCCAGCTCATCTACAAAGACAATACATGGTTCAGCCAAACTTGCAGTATAAAAGCGCTCTTGAAATGCCTCTTCGGCGCCTTCCTTCCAGGAGAGGAGCTCAGGAAACTTGATATGGATAAAATTAGCTGAGCATTCATTAGCAACTGCCTTAACCAGCATACTTTTGCCACATCCAGGAGGACCGTAGAGAAGGACGCTCTTTGGAGGAGGCAGTGTTTCGTTGTTCATTTTCTCAGGATGTTGCGCTGAGAATAATATTAATTCTTGCAGAATGCGTTTGGGACCTTCAAACCCACCAATATCTTGCCAATTCGTCGTTGGATGTTGAATAATAGATTCATTCATGCCCATATGCGAATGATACATTATACCGAGCATGTGTTGGAAATGCTCATTCCTTACGACAATTTGCTCCAGCGTTTCAAAGGCAATATTTTCACCTTCGATATCAATGAGATCCATGTTTTCCTTGATTGACTGAAGTCCCACTTCCGAGCATATATTAGCAATATCTGCTCCAACTAAGCCTTTAGTGCGGTCTGCGATATCCTCCAAAGCAACGTCGTCGCCGAGTCTCATATTCTTCGTTTGGATTTTAAGAATTTCTACTCGACCTTCTTTGTCAGGGACACCAATATGAATGACTCTCGTTATAACACCAGAACCCCAAAGTTTCCAATCAATAGAAGTAAGATGAGCAGTCGCTGCGATTACTTTGCAGTGGGATTGAAGGTTGGATATGAGCTTGAGGAGAAGAGGAGCGAGTCGCTCTTCAGTTTCAGTTAGCAGCTTGCCTTCTCTCGCGTACTTGCTTTTTTTGGGGAACATCGCATCGATTTCATCAATGAAGATTATCGCATGGGATTTTTTCTGTGCCTCCTTGAAAGTGTCATTAAGACTTGCTTCTGCTTCATCAGTAGGCAGAGAAGTGATATGTAGTCCCTCAACAAGGAGAAACTCAGCTCCCGTTTCATTTGCGACAGCTCGGGCGATTAGACTCTTTCCAGACCCTTGAGAAGAGTAAAGGTGATGTAAAGTTAGATCTGTATACCTTGAGGCCCACTCAAGAGCACGGCGGTGGGGGCCCTGACTCCTAGAGTTTCGAATAGTTTCGGTCGTTTTATTTGTTTTGTGCAACCTCCAATGTCATTATAGCTGATATTCTCTGAATCTTCTTCTCCTTCTCTTTGAATAGGCTTTCCTTCAGTGAAAATTACGGTATTTGGAGTGACTATTCCAAAATCTTGAGGTTCACAGGCAAGAACTTTGAATTCAATGGATTTAAAAGTGTCTTTTGGCATGATAATATCTCCTTTTTTGAGCGGTCGCAGCGTATTATTGAAGTGTGGCATCAAGCATTTCTGCGCCACATCGCCAATTATCCCTTCAATCGTCTCGGCGATAGGTAGGACGTGAATCTTAGTCAGGTTTGGTAAGTTTGAGATGAGGGCAATGCTAACAACATCTGAAGGGAGTCTTTAGAGATCCTGAACTTAAAGGAAGAAGGTACCTCCAACTTTAATCTTTAGGGTTTTTCGAATTGCTTTGCTCAAACTGATTTTGTTATCATCGAGCTTGCGGTCTATGGCCACAATCGCGAGAGTCTCATTTTTGCTCTGTCTTGCTCTGATAACCACGATATCTCCCTTGAATAGATTGAGGTTATTGAGGCTTTGTTGATTAATCAAAACAAGAGAACAATCATCTGTATGATCTTTGTCAACCTAATTAGCAAGGAATAAGAGAGTTGTGAGTTAGGAAGCATGAGAATGAGGATACGATGAATCTGTTTGATGGTCGCTTTGATTCCACCATTTTTTGGGTAGAAATCTTGTTTTTCTTTACGAATTCTATTAATTAGGTATAATTTCGATGAGTCCGATCAGTTAAAAGTGTGTCGTGTTAGTGATAAAGTATATATGTATGTGGTCGACCAATCTTCTTTTGAGAAATGATATGTAAGAACTTTTAGGGGAGCTTATGTATGACAATTTAGAAAAGACTTTCTTCTCCATGGCCACGTGGATTCAATTGTTAGTTCGGATCGGCATCAGAAATGAAAGGGCCCTTTACATTTCAACAAATTTCGATAAAATGAACTTCAGTACGATTCGTTTGTACGGTCGTTTCTTAGCTTTGTGAGCCGATCAGAAAAGTAAAACAAGAGGTTTGGAATGTCTGCTGCGTTTACAAAACAAATCGATCAACTTCGTTTTTTTTAAGAAACCGACGATTCTTCTTCAGAAATAAAACCTGCCCTGAAATCGCAGCGAGCTCAGGATTTTCATGATTCTACAACCCAGGACAAAGGTAATAACGGCAATGCAAACTTGTTTCAGCTGGGAACGGAATCATGCGAAATAATTCGGAGCTGAAAGACATACATCATCCCTCTTAAAGTGTTTGCTAAGTACTCAAATTTCATTTTAAATGATGGCGTAATTTTATGAAAAAAAGCCCTTTTTTGACTGATTATGCAGCTAAAACTGCTCTTGGCATTTAAATTTAACAATTTTCATTGCATTCCTGATGATCGGGTGTTATTTGACCATTATTTTCGATATTTTCGAAGTTAGTGAGTGAGCATTAGCGACAACAGATAACGATTTGGATTTTTTGCCTCAAACAAAGGATTCCTGTGAATGTTCCAGGCTTTAGCAAAAACGCAAACCGAATCTTAATTTATTATCTCGAAAATTTGAATTACACATAAGAAGGTGTCTACGATATGACTTCACCAGAACAGAGCCTAGACAACGTCATAAAGAAAAACTTCCCGAATGAGATCCAACAGAAGCGTGTCAAAAAGGGTATAAGACCAATCGTCTCTCCTCCATGTCTAAACTAAACCCATCCTTACTTCTAAATATTAGAAATTCAAACATTAAGCGAACTCAATCAAAAATGGTACAAGATTTCAATCCAAAGCACACCTCTCGGCCTTAAAATCATTGTAAGCATTTCTTCCCTCTACTTCTCTTCTCAGAACTACCGCTGCTGAAAATCCTATTTCAAATTACGAGTGTTTTTCTAATATGTCCCACTAGATCGAAGTCACCAGAGACTTCATTAACAAAGAGCTCTCAAACGTCATTAAGCAGTTCAACTCCTCAGCTATTTTGTTTGAAATCATGTTGGAGCCAAGGTTTCCATTCATCTTACCGAAAATTTTCTGTCGGACGATGGTACCCGTTAATCATTGTTCTCCAGCATAACCATACACCTTTAGTTCACGGATCCGACAATCGCTGATGGCAGAGACTACTTGAACGATATCCTGGGCAAAGTTTGGTAGCTGTCTCCTCAAATTCTGCGTTTATTAACCCATTGATAGGAGTCCAGCGACCCTTCTCAGTGAAATCGTAGTAATGATTCCTGACTTCCTGGTAAAATGAACAATGTGACACCATCTCAACGTTTTCCAGCGGAAAGTTTACAAAGAAGTGCTCAATTTCATGAACCTGCAAAAGCTTGGAGTCTATCATCTGGGGCACACCTACAACCTTGAAGACTTCCTCGTTTTGGAAGGTGTAGCAGTATTTCCCGGCCAAGAAATCCCGATGAAACCAACTAAAGAAACGGCAAGGTAACGTCATGTGATGAAAAGGTTTAATTTCCATGGTTTAAGATATCTCGTTGTTACGCAGATGAGTATCTTGAACTTCGAGCCGATCAATAAGAACAAGAACATCGTGAAGCTGATTTCGTGGGCTAATATTCAGTCGCTTATGAGCATCAAGCGAAAGAGAGAAGAGGAGACTGCGCTCGTGTTTACATGGAAAGACAAGAGCAAAAAAGTGAGCAAGTTGCTGTGCTATATATTGCTAAATGAACCATAATAGGAGGGAGTGACACAAATTTTTCTGATTGATGATGCTCCTAAATGTGTCGAACTGATCGTAGACACGATGAAGAAGATCGGAATCAAAGCAAATAAATCTGTTCCAAAAGAAGCAGATCTGAAGCTTGAAGACGTGACGGCGACTCAATACTCTGATATGGATATCAACCAAACGTTAGAAAACATCGCAATTTTGGAGTCCGAACTCCAGTCAGAGCTTACGATAACTGTTATTAATACCCTAACGACGCTCTATCAGAAAGTAATTGAAAATTCATTGAGAAAGAGAGTGTAACCGGCTGCTTTTTAGGCGATTGAATATTACTCTGCTTTCGGAAATAAAAGCTATGAGATCTACGTGAACAAGCTGCATACGATACTGTCGCGAGAAGACATTCAAGCCGTGCTCAGAAGCACTGAGAGTAAATTAATGATAGGAAATGGCGCTGAAAAATAATTTGTTAAAGCGACCCGGCAGGGTGGTGCGGCTACTTCTGACAGGAACAGAAGACAAATACAAGAGCCAAATGGTAAGGGATCCCATAGGTATGATGACGAGGATGATGAAGAAGAGGAGAAAAAGATCGCGGATCACAGAAACCATGGGAATATGGACTATGGATATTCCACTGGTAATTAAATCGAATAATTTGATGGAGCTAACTTGCGCATTTGTATTAGGAGCTATGGGCAGCTACCCGATTACGAATCTAAACGAGCCAAGGGAAGATGCGAATGAGAATTTATTTGCAATTGACGATGAGGAAGAAACGAAGAGTGCTGGCTATGTAGTCAAAAGCGAGGCTGAACTTGCAGTTGAGCAGAAACCTCCTCAAGAGGATGAACCTCAAGTTAGCCATGAGAAAACTCATGAAAATGATAAAGCTCAGGAGAATTTGACGCATGAGGATAAGCCGGAAGCGACAAAAGAGGAGGAGCCTATACAATTAACAACAGAGACGCAAGACCAGCCAAAAGAAGAGGCACAATCACATGAGGAAGCCCAGACTCAACCAGAAGCTCAATCCAACCAAGAGAGTCAACAACAGCCAGAAGCTCAAGCTCAATCTCAGAAAGAAGAAGAGCAACAACAGCATGAAGTGGTTCAGCAACAGCATCACGAAGAGGCTCAGCAACAGCAAGGGGAGGTCCAGAAACAGCAAGAGGAGGTCCAGAAACAGCAAGAGGAGGTTCAGCAACAACAAAAGGCTGAAGAGCACTCAGAACCTCAAAAACAAGAGGAAAATGAGCCAAACAAGGTAGAGGAAAGTGAGCAAAAAGTCGAGGAAAAGCAGCCAGAAGAAGAAAAGCAGCCAGAAGAAGAAAAGCAGCAAGCTGAGCCTGAACAGCAGCAAACCGAGTCTGAGCAGAAGCAAACTGAGCCTGAGCAACAGCAACCTGAAGTAAAAGAGCAGGAAAATGAAGTTCAGCACTCAGAAGAGGTGTCTCAGGAGCCAGAGCAATCAACAGAACAAATTCACACAGACTCAAAACCTTCGGAAGTAGAACAGCAAGCAGAAGATACCAAGCCTTCTGAAACTCAAGAGCAGGTTGAGGAAGTCAAGCACGAAGAACCTGAGCAGCAAAAGGCAGAAATTCAGCAAACGGAAGAGCAAAAAGAGCCAGAAGAACAGAAAGTTGAAACACAAGAACCTGAAAAATCCAATGAAAAACCAGAGGAACCTTCTGAAACTACAAAGCAATCAGAATCTGAGGAAAAATCTGAGCCTCAAGCCGAACAACCAGAAAACAAGGCTGAAGAAGGAGAGAAAGAACCAACAAAAGAGGAGGAAAACCAAGAGTCTCAAGAGAATAACGAAGAAGACCAAAATGCACATTTATTTGAGATTTAGTAGAGAGCACAGCCTCTTCAGAGAGCAGAGCTGCCTTAAACATAAAGGGACCTAATCAATATAATAATTGCTTTGTACGGTCTTATGTTAAGAGAGTATTTATGCCTGTTTATCTTGAAAAACGGATAATGTAGAGTCAACCACAGATTTCTTCTACCAAATTAAATTACAGAAAGGTATTAGTCACTCAAATGATTCAATTGCTTTACTTTGAAATGAAGGGTCACAATGAAAGTTCGTTGAATGTATTGGCGGTGATTAAAGCTTTATAAAAAAATGTATTTTCATAGACTAAGTCTAAAAGCATTAACTAATTGTTTCATTCTCTTTCTCACTCTCCTTTTTCTGTTACA
>ENA-UOUE01001481-UOUE01001481.1-compost-metagenome-genome-assembly--contig:-NODE-1481-length-14675-cov-13.321071_pt1 | contig 14675 bp, 9 predicted proteins | sample MGYA00238146_ERZ747223 | MGnify/ENA primary metagenome ERZ747223 (study PRJEB28781, sample SAMN06268865) | compost metagenome | isolation source: single cell | place: USA: California, Emeryville, Joint... | reverse complement strand
CCATGATTTTTCCTTCATTCCCTAAATTTGAAGATGATGGATAGATAGATCGTCAGGTCATTATTTCCAATGAAATATGTATGTACTAATTAAAGAATAGTTCTGATATAAATGTTTTATTGTAGTATATAACCCTATAATTTAAGTAAACAAAATAAAAAAAAAAATCAATCAAGAAAAACAGATCTTGCTGATGAGTAATCCAACCTTTGAAACGGGAGGCTTTGCGGATATTCCTGAAGCTAGAGAAATTGCAAAAGGATTATTTGAGACTTACGATACGAACAAAAGTGGAGTAATTGAGCCGACAGAGCTCAGTAAAATGATCGAAGAAGCTTATCACACGATCAATAAAGAGTATAAACCCACCGCGAGCGATATTGACGACTACACAAGACTCTTGGATCGTAATCACGACGGAAAAATTACTCTTATAGATCTAGAAGCACTTTGTGTGAAATATCTTGTGGGGCTGCCTGAGGACAAAACGAACCCTTAAATTTTTGCTCATCAACTCACTCATTTATTTATTGAATTATTACACAAATGCACCATTGATTGTTAGCTTCGAAACTATTGCTATTATTGAGGAGACGTATTACATGATACAATAACAAATAATTGCTTCGTCAATCTGTATCTTAAAAAAAGAGGATTAGCTAATGTAATGCCTTAATTTTCCCACCATTATTGCATGAAATTTCCATCAAGAGATGAGGAGAAAGATTTGGTAAAAGAAGTTTGATCTGAAATTTTATATATAATCCAATTTGAAGAAATTCTGTAATGAGCTACTCAAAGTAATTCCTTCAAATTACTTTGTCTTCGTATGAACACTTACTTCATAGGTACTATAGCTGTGATACATGCGAACACACAATATATGAAATAGGTTACCGTAGAGCACAAAAATATATAAAAAGGGATTAAATTCCCTTTTCCAATACATTTTCCTGTCCAAGGACAATGGTGATCATACTCTTCGATACAAATGTCACAATCTTCGCAGTGATAAGTGGTCTTCTTTTTCAGAATTCTACAGCGCTTGCAGTACCTATACAGTGTAAACAGCTTTCGACAACGACTAGCCTGAATTACTTTTTATCTCCTTGATACAGAATATCAGTTTCTGCTGCTGGACGAGGGTGTGAGAGTAATCCTGGATTAAGGCAAGCTGTTAAAGAATAAATAAACCCTTGCCAGCACACTATGCCTAATGTTAAATATTTCAACCAATAAGCATCCTTTTTTTGAAAAGCAAGCCAAACAACGAGTCCTCCTACTACCATCATGCACGTTAACGTACAGAAATAGTAAGGCCCTGATGGAATATCAGATTATATTGATGGATGATGATGGAAAGCTTACAATCCGGCCCAAGAGAGAGAAGAGGCTCTCCTTTTATGAAGCAGCATACAAAATTTTTGCCCCAATGTCTCTTATAAGTCTTTCCAGGTTCTATTTGCAGAGCAAATTTTTCTTTGTCCTGTTTTACTTCCATCTCAGTTTCTTGATCTGAATCATCACTTGGAGGATCATCATGGCCAGAACTATTGCTGTCGGAATCTTCGACCGTTGCTTCTGGAGTTCTTGACAGGTGATTTACTTCATTCATATTCTGAATAAAATAATATATTTGTTGGAATCTCTTAGTGATACGCAGATTTAATTCGAATCATTTCATGGAGGTGGATTCCAAAATCTAAGGAACCTTCATAACATGATACATACATACAATAAAATACCAAACCTAAGAATCATTGTCAAAAATTCCTCACATCAAATATTCCTTCGTTTGTAAGATGAATGAGAATCTAATGAAGCTCATGTCGTCTCTTAATCATATTTTTAAAAATATTTGGGATCATTAAATTCTTCTTGATCTCTATTCAATATGTCTAGGAAATGGGTTGGCATATTTATCAGGATGCGCGGCTTTCTCGATTGCAATGTTGTTCTTGTTAGAAGTCACCCAATTTTACATTGGCAAAATTATCATAATCATCATCATATGAATATTGCTCTTGAAGGTGAAAATAATTTGTTAATTTAAGCAACTTTTGAATAGATTCATTACTGAGGATTTCTTTATCGGATGCAGGTGTCTCTTCCGGTTTTTTAGCTTTCTTTTTACTCTTTTTTCCTTTTTTCTTCAATTTCCGAGCCATTAAATCTTCGTTAATGGTTGCCACAGGCATGTTCCTGGTTTGATTAGGAACAGATGGATTTGTTGAAAGGCTTGTATTCTGTACACTTGAAGTTGCTGCTTTATTGTTGGTTATGATTTGAGGAACAGACTTTATTTCCTCTTTAAGTTCTGGGACATTTTTCTTGTCTAAAATAGATTCATCTTCTGGAGGTTTACCTTTTTTTGAATCAGAATTCAATCTAGACTCATCAATCTGTAGTTTTCCAACAAAATAATTTGTAGTATCCCATATTTGATAATATGTCTCCATAAACAAGTTAATATCATAAAGGGCCTCTTCTTTAATCTTCTGCTTTTCGGGATTTTTTGTCGCATCTGCTTGGTATAAGTTGGTGGAAGGAAAAATACTCTCAAGTTGACTGGACTCAAACACGGCTTCATCTTGAGATACTCCTATCTCGTTCCTTCTAATTGAGCCAAATGATGATAAAATATCAGGGTTCATGATGTCATCTTTCTTTTTCTTGGATTTATTTTTCTTTTTTTTCGTTGATTTAGTGGCTGGCTCTTTTTGAATCTGTTCTTGAATTTCTTGGGAAATTACCATTAGATGTGAGTTTTGCATTGTTTCTGTCTCCCTATCTGCAACAACTTCTAACTGTTTCATTTCATTTTCTGTGCTCTTGGCAATATCATCAGCAAGATCTTCCCGGCTCGGATTATCATATATCAGATCTTTTTTTTCAAAATCATCGTTTTCGACTACTATTTCCTCCGGAATTTCCTCTGCATCAGGTTCTTGAACTGCCATAGTTTTATTCTTTCTATGTCTCTTTCTTTTCTTATTTTTCTTTGAAATCATAGGCTTTGGAGGCTCTTCAAAACTCTTTTGCTCTGCTTCATGATCATCATCATTATCATTCTCAGTGGAACCGGCTTCTGAAATCTTCGAATTTTGTTTTTCTGTTGTTAATAATTTTGTCAATAAATCGAATTTATTTGTGCCTTGACTCAGCTTGCTTTTAGCTTTTTCTGAAGTAGAAGCATTGTTTTTTGCATTTCCCTTTTCTACACAATAAAAGGTTATTTAGCAAAATGCCATATGCTCCATTATGTTACTGCTTGTTAGGCTTGGCTTGATCTGAATAAAAGATTCTGGCGTCTGTTTTGGTTTAGAAATTTCAATTTTTTTCTCTTCCTCACTCTCACTATCATCCACTTGGATGTCTGGGTCAGAAAGAATCAATTATTTTTCTTTTGCTATTGTTATTATTCAAATACCTGACATTATTTTGCCGTTTCTTTTTGCTTGCTCCTTGTTGATGATAATAACTTGAGTATTTTTTAAAGAATTGTCTGTGCTAGTTGAATGGATATTTTCTGATGCATGAGGTGTTTTTATGTGATATTCTTTTTTTAATTTTTCGACATGATGATGCTTTTGATGAATATTTAAATGTGTCCCAGAGTTCTGATGTTTCTCTTGACCGGAGGCATTGGCCTTAGGACCTTTTTTGAAGTCTTTATGTGGAGTTAATTCAGATCCAGAATTCTGTATCAAATTTCCTTTAGTTTTAGACTGCAAATGTGAGGAATCCGCTCCCTGATTACTGAATAGACCTGCTGTTTTTTTTGTGACATCTTTTAGATCAATTCTCGTCAATTTTTCTGCCTCACTACTTTTTTCAGGGGGTTCTTCTACGGTAATTCTCTGCTCTGTGCTTTTTGGTAGCTCCCTCTGAGACGAATGATCCAACTTTGTCTCATTATTCAAACGTTTTATTCCCTCATGGCTACTGTTTTTCCTTCCTTGCTTGGGATGAGCAGTAGCATTCTCAGGAACAAAAAAATGAGAAGGTTCTGCCCAGAACTGTTTGGTTCCTTTGAAGAGTGTAGCAGTTGGCTGCTCAAATATGGCTTCTTCGGTTCCTTTTGAATGGAAAGAAGGAAAAAAATCAGCATCGATTTGGCTATCTCTTTTTATCGCTGCTTCTATAAATGGATTCATTTGATCCTCCTGAAACGATCGAAAATAGTCTTGATTGGAAGGATTAAATTGGGGTGGGCCAAGCCCAGGAGGCAATGAATGGGTAATTTCCTGTTCTTCCTCGATCGAATCCTGGGAGTAACTTATTAATGGCCAAGATATCGGAAATGTGGATGCATAATTCTCAGTCCGCTGAATAGGATGATTGAAAAGACCACAATTTTCAATAAGATCAGCAGTTTTCAAAAAAGGACGGTTCAATATATTTCCTCTCTGACTGAGGTAACCATTATCTCTGCTTGCAGCTCCAAAACCCCTAAAATTATCTCCAAAGCTGTCGAGTTCTTCATCTGAATTTAGAAAAGATGCTAAGTAATTGTAATCTTTGCTTCGGAGCATGTTATCGGCATTAAATTCCGAGAGCCATTTGTCCTCGAAGTTGAAACCTATGGAAAATGACAACTATTACTCATGGAGAAGGGTGAATAAGACCATTACCGATATAATTTCTCATTTTAAAAATATTCCTTAATTGTTTATGATTTCCAAATTATCGAGACGGATATCATCGTTAGTGAAATCATCTTTCCTTTTCACATTTATCCATAGACGAGGAAACAGAAAGGGTCTTTCTCTGTCAATAAAGCATTTCTGTTTCATATTGAAAAAGAGAAATATTTTTGAAGCTCGCTCTTTGAGAAAAACTTGTTCTCGCTCAAAAGAATTATTAAAGCCGTTTGGCTTAATAATCAGATAGAATGAAATTTTGACTTCTTCGCGGCAAAAAGGGGAATTTGCATTCATTATAGAGTAGTCCTGCCTTCTGGCACAAAAACAGTGAAGATAGTATTTCTGAAATATTGCTATTCGTTTAGGAATTAATCGCGCTTAGAAAAATCCAAACTTGAGATGCTGCTGGAGGGGAAATAAATCTTAAATTATTGAAACTTCTCAATGATTAGTCAGATACTGTGATGCATTATGAATTGTTCACAGAAATTGTAAATTCCACTCACTCTAGTAATTCTCTGTTTCATACCAGCTGATCCAACCTATGTTAATTGATAAATTTCTTTAAATAGAATCCATTACGAGATGTGCGGAGTGCTGCGATTACATCCAAATTGAATGTGAACTTCTATTTCAATATTCATTTTGCGTTTGCTAAATAGTATCACACACACACCAAGCAGCTTCTTAGAAGGGGGCAATGTTACATTTAGCCTTCAGAGTGGAAGGAATATTGAGTGGTCAACAACAATTTGTAGGTTCTGTAGAACCGCTTGAATTTCAGAGAGAGATTCAACTTAAAGATTTTTTTGCGATCGCTTATGTCTAAAGGTCAATAAGGGTCTATATCAACGACAGAAATTTTTTTAACTCAGTGAGATAAATTTCTATTCATAAAAGTTTGATAAAGAACTTTGACCAGAGATCTGTCAACATGGATGGCACTCGACTAGTTCCTCTTCCAGAAGAAGAGCTCAAAGCCCTCTCCGATAGACATAAGTATCAGCCTAGCAATCAGAGTGACCCTGCAGAACTCAACGATACTGAAGCTGACTCAGCGCATAGTCAAGAAAGTTTAAATCACAGCGAACATGCTCACCTAGGAGCTGATAATGATGGAGATGATCACCTCAATCAATTTGCAGATTTGCACGGGCCGCTATATAGCTCTCAAGACAGTCGGGTATTCGAAATCGAAGGAATGATACGAACGCAATTCGTTTGCTACATCTGTCTTCTTTATTTCCAACTAGTACACACAATTGGTAAGCAATCAACTAAACAGTTTTTTCCTCTTATAGTTGTTCTCAATGATAATCTGCAGTCTCGCCATTTTATCGAAATTTTTGGTGGAGAAGGGAACCGGCAGTGGGAAGGCCCAAAATAATAATGTAGTCGGGTTTTTTTCCTTAGAAGCGGCTGCTGCTCTCGCATTGTTCGAATCTATTACCGGCTTACTTGGTTTCAAAAGAAAGAGTGTAGAAATAACGAACATCTTTCGATTGACAATGCTCGTCAGAATCGTTTTCCATCTACTTGGGATTATTTTAAAGGCACAATTAAATATTTTTGCGGTGTTTGTCACAGCTTACCTCTACTTCTCAGCTCAAAGACTAATCATCCTCCAAAAAGGTAAAACCTATGATCCAAAACGTTTTTTTGTTTACATCATTTAACAATAGAAGTGAACAACTTACGAAATAACGCCGCACATCAGTTACCCCTATAACTTTTGTATTTCTAAGAAATTCGCAAGAATTTTTTTTCTGCCTTCGAGAGAAAAATACACATCCATATATTTGTGTGTTTGTTACGATATGATAATCAATTTTTGCGAATTATGCTCAAGTAACATCTTTTGAACTTGAAATCGATGATTTCAATGAGAAAATTGTATTCAGTAAATCTTCCAAACGAAATAGAATCACTCAATCTTCTTGTGCCACCAACTCCTATCTTTGATTTAAAAATTATTCTATTTGGACAATTGCACAAATAAATGAAGATTCTTCCATGTTCTCGGAGAGCCAAAAAACACAATAGAGCAGATTCTGCTTCCTCTAATGCTCTTGATCCCAAGCATTTGACCCTCTCAAAGCGAGTAGACTCGTGGCTCTGTAAAACGACTCAAGTGCTGTACTCTTCGGACCTTGATGAAATCATTGTAATTGGCTACATGAGAAGAGATGAGAATTATCAGATAAATACTTATGATGGGAAAAATTTCACTCTTCACAACTCAGTAGAAGCTCACAAAGCTGCAATCTATAAAGCGATTCTGATTCCAAAAGGACTTCTTTTTCTAGTAACGATAAGTGCTGATCAAACCATGAAGATTTGGAGTCTTGCTGGACTATCTTTAGTCTCTCAGATCAGGATGAACTATATTCCTCAAGATATATGTGTTAATCCTAATATTCCGGCTGTTATTCTTGTTGGAAAGAGTTATCACATCAAATCCTACTGTCCAAAAACAGGCAGTCTTCTCGGAGAGATGATCACAGAGAGTGTTAATGGTTTCAGTTCTTGTATTTATCTGAGTGAAAAGAATGTCGTTGCCGCTGGAGTTTATGACCAGCAAGTCATTCATTTTATTGATTGTCGAACAGGCTTGACAATAAACACGGTAAAAGCTGAGAATCATGTAGACTCGATCATTGGCATGCAACTCATTCAGTCGCAGTATCTGGTGGCCGCAAGTGTTGATCTTATTTGTGTGTGGGACATACAGAATTTGTCTCAGCCTAAAATGCATTTGCAAATCGAACTGCCTCTAAAGAAGGTTTCTAGCTTTCATGTGAATGAAGAATATGATGCGATATTTGTCACAACCCGGACACCAGTGATCGACATCTATCGTCTATCAGATGGCACTTTCATGAAGTTTTTGCCGACTAAAATGCAAAAATGCTCAAGTTTAACCTTAGCTCATGGGACCAGGCAACTGTTGGTTGCTGACAACTCTGAAGGCGCCATCAGTGTTTTTACATATTCTGACAAAATGAAACTCTCTTGTCAGACTTGCAATATTTTCTAGTCGGCCGCTAGTCACTCCTTAATTTAACCCGACGCTAGGATAGATCCCAAATCGCAAGTAACCAGCATAATAACTCACTAAGTGAATTTTTTTTTTTTGTTGCAGGTGTTAATTAATACTAATATGAACTAATCACAGATATATCCGTTTATGACTGTATATAGCCTATCAATGTGCAAAAATCAACATATCATGGCTAAGGCTCATAAAGTGATGATCGGAAATGGCTGCTTGTGAGAATAGTTCGATTTAGAATTAAAAACGCGCTGTGCACACGTATAAGAATTTGGAGCGCTACGTAAAATTTAAAATAAAAATACTTCCATTTCATAAATTCACTGCTGTAGCACTTAAAATGGGATTCATTACTCCTGAAGGATTCGCACAACTAGACAGATATAAATATGTCTCTGGTGGCTACTCTTTCTTGGACAATATTTTCAATCATTATTGGGAAGCCGTTGCTCGCCTGATGCCAATGGTATTTTCACAAATTCTATTTTGATCTAATCGTTGATTTCCATGTTAGTGGTTGGCCCCCAACTTGATTACTTTTACTGGATTCATCTTCATGGCTCTGTCCTACTTGATAATGGTTCCATACGATCTCACACTCTCACAAGATATTCCAAGATGGACATTCTTTGTCGCTGCTTTCTTCCAATTCCTTTACCAAACTTTTGATGCCGTTGATGGAAAGCAAGCAAGAAGAACCAAATCTTCTTCACCACTTGGACAGCTCTTTGATCATGGTAGATTCGGAGTTTTTCACAAATTCTGCTAATGCATGATTGTACTTTCACATTAAATAGGCTGTGACTCTTTTTCAGTGACATTCCTTATTCTATCTGTGGCTGAAGCAGCTAAATTTGGAGTTGATGAAGACACGTTGTTCGTCGTGGTTGCTGTTGTTTGCGTATACTACTTGCCCATTTTTGACTTTCAGCTCAAATTATTTCCTCTTATCTTATGATAGTTCTGCTTTTGGATCTCAAACTGGAGTGAATATCACACCAAAGTCCTGCGAACTCACATGTACAACTTTGGAGTGACAGAAGGAGAGCTTGTGATTATTGCTGTGCTCTTAATGTCAGGCATTTTCGGCCAAAACGTTTGGCTCACTCCTTTGGGCGATCTAATCCCAAGCTTCGTTGTCTCTAATTTACCAAAAGGAGGGTGGGTCACAAGTGCTCTCCAAGCAAATATCAAAATGTATGTTGTCTACGGCTTGATCACCTCCTTCATGTTCATGGCTGCAATGGCGATCTTTTCCACATTCAAGGCAGCCAAAGATAAAACAGAAGCATTCCTTCAAAATATTCCAGTCTTGATGCTCTTCGTATTAAGTAAACCAATGATCTCCTAAATTCCCTTTCATAACTTTTCCAGACTTCTTGTGGAAATCAACTGAACTCTATACTTCAAGCAGAAGTCTCGTTTCTCTTATTTTCGGCCTCAATTTTTCGTTGTTGACTTGCCGTTTGATCGTTTGCTCTCTTACCGAGGTACAAATGACAATATGAGACCAAATTAATTAATTATAACTCTAATAATATGAATAGATGAAGTTCCCAAAGTTCCACAAAGAACTGGTTTTCTTCACCATTATGACAGCAATCTTGAGACGTGACTTATTCCTTCCTAATATCAACTTCGGATTTAACGTCGACCAGATGATCCTTGTTGCATCACTTATCTTCACCCTGCTCTCAGCCGTTCAATGGAGCAGCCAAGTCGTCCAAGAGATCACCTCCCATCTTGGAATTTACTGCTTCTCTCTGGAGAAAAGACCTAGAATTAAGAAGGATTAAGTTTGCTCGATCGAATGGTCTGCATATTTTTGCATCTTTGTTGCGAAAAATTTCGCGTCAAGGATGCCGTATTTTCCTGAATCTCGTTAAGGAAAGATTTATCTAGTGAAGATTGATATAAAGCCGCATGGCTTAATTGAAAACCATAATATTATTATCAACATTAACAGATGTGTTCAGATTATCAGTACAGCAAATATTGAGATTTCAGTTCGACATCGAATAGGGTAGATTTAGAGGATCAGCCAGTAAGAGCCTCCATTGTTCATGAACAACGTTTTTGTAAGTGACCTCCCTATTGTAAGAAAATGGCTGCTTTTCACCTTTCCGAACAGAAAACTATTTTATTTTCTATTGGCCTTAGTAAACATCATAATGATAAAGGTTCCTTCATGACTAACTCTACAACGAGCAAAATTTTATTTGGGAAAGAAACAGTTTTTTTTCAAAAAAAAAAGCGAAAGGAAAGCTTTTCTGAGAGCGAATTAAAATTTCAAATGAGTTCGGGTTTTTTTGACCTGTAAAAGTGCTAAGAGAAGCAAACCAAGAACAAAACTTCATGACTATTTGGACATATTAAAGAATTTCTTGCATCGAAACTTTAATCGTTGTAAACTTTTCAATCCAGTTATTGTATTCTTGAGAAGATCTGCAGTCTTGGAAGTAATTTTATAATTTTCGCTGTCGGCACTGCAGAAAAAAAGCCTCAACACTTTGTTTACAAATTATTATTTACCCCTCAAATATAAGTGTGAGCCCTTTCAAATTTTGCATTTTTCCGAGTGATAAGGCTAGCGAATAGACCCCATTGTCACTGATTGGTAAATAACTTCCGAAAAACTCTGCATCCTCTTGTCTTTATGATATACGATAATTATTATCAGAATGCTGTAAGAAGAGGATTACGTTGTCATTGAAAGAAAGAAATGTCCGAGCGTTGCTTTATTCTTTTCAAGGTAGGCTGAGATTGCATATAATGATTCATCTTTAATTGAAGGGCACCTGAAAAATATTTGGTGAGTTTTATGGAAATTAGAATAAGCTATTACGAAATGAAGTTTAGGGAAAGTCTCCTCAGTTTCAGGTTCTGGATACCTTCCATAAAAGCCGCGATACTTTGGTCGTTTGTTGATACTGCAGAATCTAGGCATAAAGCTATTTCAGTTATCTTGTCCATGTGAGAAGCTGATTCTGCGATCAATTTTAGATCTTTTAAGGTGCAGTCTTGAAGGACTCTTTGTTTATTCAAAATAAAATGAAGGGTTATTCGAATTTCTTACCTCTCATAGGAAAGTGCAAACTGACCTGTATTTTTTAAACTCAGCCTCAGATCCTGGAGAACTGAATGGACAGCCTCGGCGTTTGAATTATAAAATGCCGTCTCGAAAAGCTGAACTTTTTGTATTTTTCCAAAGTTCATAAGGAAGTATCTCATCCAGTCAGCCTTCGATTTCTCAATTCTTTGTCAGAAAGCAGCACATTAAGTTAAGAGAGGCTTTGAACGGTAAATTATACGTTTGAAAATTAAGAATTAGCTCATCAATTTGCTGAATTTTGCTGATGTTCTTGGAAAGTTCTTGATAATCATCCACACAAGGGACACTTGCACTGTCATTAAAACAATTACTATTCAAAAAGTGATTTTTCTTTTAGAAATGCTTCGTAATTCAAGATAAATCAGTACCCCTCAATGTTTAAAGTAAGCTTTGACAACTTTTCAATTTTTCCAATTTCCATCGCTAGTTCCGTGAATGCTTGAGGCAGTTTTTGTTTCTTACTCAGCCTATTTCCAAGATAATCTTGGTTACGAGTACAAACAGAGAGGCGAGTTTACACTATCGTCATGACTTTTGGCTTAAAAACAGCAATATCTCGTTTCCATTCCTCCAAAGCAGGTTCATAACTTAACTCATCGATTAAAATTGTGGATTTATCAACCTTCAACCAAACCAATGTCAGAGGCCTTCAATTTACATTCATTCTGATTACCTTTTTCCCCATTACCCAAGGCGAGTAACTGATTGATCTTGCATTCATTATTTCATCCTCTTTGACGCGTGTTAGATACATTGTCGCAGTTTTGTCAAGATCTTTATAGAAGTCTTGATATCCTGTAGCCTCATACTTCTCTAATGTTGCATTGAGAGATGTGTTTAGTTTATCGATTTCTTTTTCTAAGTCGATCAATCTCGTTTCTAAGAAACCTCGAAATTTTTCTAGTGTCGTTGGCATCCGTTTAATCCAGAGAAAAAGCTTCAAATACTCCTCCAATTCAGGTCCATCAGGCAGAATATGATCATTTGCAAAATTATTGATAATATCACAGAGCTGCTGGGTAGATTTTTTGTAATTGAATTTATCAGCGAAGCCATCAAATAAAGTTAGCGTCCTTTCTTTCATCGAGGAACAGATTTTGTCAAGGATTTCGTTCACATGCTTTTTTATTCGATCAAAATGTTGTTCTATATGGCTCTTGGAGATCATATTAACGCTGTTTGTAAATTCCTTAAGGTTCGCTTTTATTGGCTTTGAGACCTGCCTGTAGAGAGCTTTGATCCCTTTGCTGGAGATAATCTCTTCAATTTTCTCACATTTCACAAGAGGATTGTCTTGCAGACATGTGAAACAGTAGAGCTTTTTTTCTCCTTCTACACCAATGAATATGCCTTGGATCCCTTGACTGTGTTCCTTGCATTTGCAGAGCCCTGGGTCAAATTCTTTCAGCCTTAACTCCATAAGATTTTGCTGTTTATTGAAGTTATACAAATATAAATTAATTTAGTATATCAAATGTAAAAAATCACACACACACTCATTATCAGGTTGTGTATTATTACTCCAAAGAGAATGGAAACAATATGAAGTTATCGAAGCTTGATCACTCAGATCCATGATTTTGTCTCTTCTTTACATGTAAAACCGGCTTAAGAAATTAATGATTCTTGTTGATAATTTAAAGATAGTTAAATAACATTTATTCTTCTAAGCTGCAGATCAAATTATCATATTCATATGCGGGAGATTGAGAAATTGCTGATTTAATAAGGTTAGGGTAACTAAAAGCCTTTCAAGCACTTCATGTGAAAACTGATCTATGCAATATTAAAGAAGAAGGCAGCGCAATATTCTTCCTTCCTAAACTATATCTGGAGATGGTAGTGTTAACATCATCAATCTTAATTATTTCTAAAGTACTTTGAAAAGCCATTTGCTAATTAATCTATTGGAGAAGTTAAGTAGCATGTAAGTCAAGTATCCATGATACTCTTCTATTCTGAGCAAGCTAGCATCCATGACAGAGTTTCGTAAGAGCATAGAGCCTCGTACGAGCAATTCCTACTAAACGAAATTTTGACAGTTCAACTGTTAAACGCAATTAAAACGACAAAATTCAAATTAAGAAATAAAATGGAGACTGATTGGTTCAATCTTTTAAAATAATTCTGGACATTGGACTAAATACCGATTGTCATTCTGAAGAGAGATGTCTTATTAAGATAAAAAGTAAAGTATTCTTTGCGATTTCGGAGCGACTTTGTGTGCTGTATTAAGTAAGTCCTGTGTTGCTTCAGATTTGGAATTGCTTTAGATTGTACGTACACCTGGATCGTATGCATTCAGATATTTATGATGATTACCTATCACTTAGGAAGCTGATTCTACTTCAGAGATGAACTCGAGATTTCTTATTTTACCAATCAAGGGATGTATAATCGAGCCCAAATCGTAGTTAACTTGTAGTTGCACCTGGATACAAAAAGAAGTATCGGAGGAATCTCTCTTTGTTTGCCATGGGGAAAGGTAGCCTTTCGAATCTTCTTTGGCATCTTCTAGGCATAGCGGTAATGGAAGTTAATTTAAATCTGTAGAAATTAAACAACCTTTACCTAACTACCAGATCCAGCCATCTGAAATTATAAAGAAAAATTAGGTGTAAGATTATTCTGAGCTGGATTTTCATTGATCATTAGATAGCCAGCAACTCCGCGTAAGTTGTCGCGAGTTCGGTCTTCCGTAAGTTTGATTCGATTCGTGTTTCTAGGAAAAAAAATAAAAGCGATTTATCCAAACTTTTTTTAAACAATTCTTAACGAAATAATTTCTAATCAATAAAATAATTTGTGCATCAAAGTGATATTGTAATGGACCCAAACAAGACGACACCAAGCAGCAAAGAAACACCGAACAAGGGAGGGAGGACAAACAAAACACAAATACCGCAATTTTTCCCTTCGCAAATCCAAAGAAGCCAAGAGCAAAACTCTAATTACCCTCGAACTTCTCAAGAAGGAGATCCAACTCCTACCAGTTCAATCAGTAAAGACTATGATAAAGATCTAAAAAGCTACGAGATGTTAAAATTGAAAACGGCCTCCGCATTATCATTATTTGAAGAAGTTAAAAAATTTCCCAACAAGAACGCTGATATTGAAAACATCAAAAGTTTTGTTCTCAAAAAAGCCAGTCTGAAACCGAAACTAGATCATTACAAAGCTCAGACTCTGGAATTTTGTAAAGGGAAACCTAGCTATAATTATCTTGTAGCTCTAACTGAGAAGTTAAAAAAAAACTCCTATTCAACAATGGAAGATGACCTTAACCAAGAATTCCCTGTACAGCTAACAACATTTGAAGAATTGGAATCTGAAGTGTCCAGAATTTTAGAGAAAAAATATTTGGAACAAAGATATGCTGAGGATGATAAAAAAACACTGGATGACAAACTGAATAAAAAACCAAATAAAAAGCTAATCGATTTGATCGATGATTATTTCAAAGTCAAGCTCATCAAAGAAGAGTTATTAATCCTAATCGAAATAACTCGCCCTCTAAAAAGGAACAATCTGCTACTAAAGAGATCTATCATACAAAATAAAAAACTCGAACAGCAGTTTCCTTTATATTCAGTGGTAAAAAAATTGATCCAGAAGGCCACCGAATCACCATCAGTAGTAAAATATAAATTTGAGAAGAAAATTAAGAAGAAAATTGCTACGTTTCAGAAACAACTCGAGAAACTTGATGAATTTGTTCAGAATTTCTATCAACTTCAAAAAGACTCCATCGACAACCAAAAGTGGATGGAAACTTGTGAATTGCTTAATGGAGTAATGTTCTACCACCCTGCAATTGATGAGGCTCGAGAGTACTATGCTGACATTGTTGTACGTGACTCCATCA
>ENA-UOUE01001480-UOUE01001480.1-compost-metagenome-genome-assembly--contig:-NODE-1480-length-14680-cov-5.554201_pt1 | contig 14680 bp, 12 predicted proteins | sample MGYA00238146_ERZ747223 | MGnify/ENA primary metagenome ERZ747223 (study PRJEB28781, sample SAMN06268865) | compost metagenome | isolation source: single cell | place: USA: California, Emeryville, Joint... | reverse complement strand
TTTCTTGTGCAGAAATTCTGGATTCGAGAGCCTGCGTTCGGGAACTTAATTATATTACTCATCGCACTTACCCATACGACTTCAGTCCCTGCTTCTTTGTCAGAATCTCTCAATAATATCTTGGTTGATTTATCAGATAAAGCTCATTATCAGGCCACTCTTAACTGCAATGCAAGGTAAAGCGCTCACCTTTACCTTCATAGGCCTGACTGTATCTTAACTAGAGCGCTGTCATATTTAATTATCGGCAAACTACTAAACACGTTAGCGTTGTGGACGATTGGAAAAACGTAGAATTTAATGAAATATTTTTCGGCTTAAAACTTCTATAATCTAGAGTTTTAAGTGGCATGGATAGTCCAGCAATTAGTCCAGCAAATAACCCAACGAGAGTGGCTCATGCACCTGTAGAAAAAGCTATCGAGATGCCGCTAATCAATGCTGCTGAGAAATTCATCAATCAAAACACAGATTTTAGTGTGAACGCCTCTGAAAGGGGAGATGCGTTCGATTTCGATTTAGAGAAAAACAGTATCCTTAAGAGAAGGCCCCTTCATATCGAAGTAATATGAAATACAAAATGATTCTCTGAATTTTTCAGCCAATCAAAATAGTGAAAGTCACCGAAAGTCAAAGCATTAGTTCTCGGTTTGAGAAGATTGGTATGAAAATTTATAAAAACCTACAGGAAACTATGTCAATACCTCTTTACGCTCTAATTGCATCAATTCTTGTTGCATTAGTTCCCTTTTTAAAGGTTTGAATGGGCTGTTCGTCTATCTAATTATTCCTAGACGAATTTCACAACTAATGGCTACTTTTTGAAGATGGTGATCACTGATCCTTGCAATGCGCTCTCAAAAGCGTTTTCACCCATGCTGTTGCTGGTGCTAGGTACCCATTCAAGAAAATTATTTGTTTAAAGTATAATTTTTTTGGGAAATAATTAGGTGGAAATTTAGCAAAAGCGAGTGATAGTTCTGACACTCTGATTTCCTGGAAGACCCTTGGAGCAATAACTATCGCTAAGCTCGTAGTAATGCCTGCAATTGGCTTGGTGCTATGCTTATCGCTCATGCGCTACAGGATTATTGAGGTAAAATTGAAACAGTGACTATCCGTCATTTTTCATTGAATAGGATCCAGTTATGGTGTTTATTTGCGTGGTCTTCTTTGCAGTGCCACAGCCGAACAGCCTCATCCTTATCGCTTCCAAAATCGGAGATATTGTAAAAAATACTTTGAGTTACTCGCAGAGTATAAAATTCCCTATTACCAGGCAAAGGAAGTGTCAAAAGTTTTGTTCTTTGGGTATATTTCACTGTTAGTGACACTGCCAATAGTACTGACGATTCTTCTTGGTCAAGAATACGCTATTATAGCGTCATTCGATCAGCAAAGTGATCTTATAAAGTAAAGCAGTTATATTTCTGTTTGAGACCTCCACTTTTGCATAATAATCATACTTTGAAGTTTAGATTCACTTTATGAAATTTGTAAATTATACATGAAGCGTTACTCCAATACCAATACATTTGAAAACTTTCTTCATGGCAATTATCAAGCCCCAGCCAGTATCTACAGTTCATGGAGGAAAAATAAATATAACGGTATAATAATCTTAAGTCGAGTATATAGAGATAGTTTGTCTATTTTTCTAGAAATATCTCAAAATAAATGATCGTGATATATCATTCAACGTTATTAGCTTAGCATTTGATCTTGAAAATTTATAATTCGACTTAAGAAAAACCGTAATCCCTCAAAACCTTGGATGATCTTGAAAGAGAAAATTGGTCAAAACTCTCATAGTGGACAGAGTTAGGCTCAAAAAACTTTTTTACTCTATAGCTTGGAGAGGTAATACGGTGATCGAGAGATTGTAATTTTATAAAAATTGACTTGAAGGCGAAAAAAGGTTCCCTTTTACTTGTTCATAAACATGTCCATCAACAATATCAATCAACAAAAAACTTTAAATTGAATGAATATGGTTCTAAAAACCATGAGATGTCTTATTCTATTATGCATTCCTCTTATGCGTTAGGGAAATCCGCAAGGATTTCGTCTCTCTCAGTAATGCTGCCTGCTCGACAAGCGAGAATTAACTGAAAACTATAATATAACCCAGGAATTGTGATGATGCCTCCAAATACAAGAAAACACACAACTTTGGATGTTCCTTGGTGATTAATTTTTGCAACGAGCCCTAATGTAATCAAAAGTATCCCGCAAAGAAGCAAGAAGACAGGAAGCACGGCTAACTTCATGGGGAATTGGGCTCTCGGATTGTTGCCACCTTTGATAAAGAATTCATGTGCATTGTCTTTAGTTTGCTTTATTTCAATGGTGTCGAGTCTAAGATCATCATCTTTCTCTTGTTGGTCTACGCTATCTTGCAATTCAATATCCGCTCCCTTTTTACTGTCAGCATGGATATCGTTCTCTGATGAGGCCATTGCTTTGGTTTTGAATAATATTGGACAATTAAATTGGATTTTGAATAAAATTTGACAGTACCGGTAATGATGCTTTTTCTTCGAATTTTTAGGTCAAAGCTGAGGATTGAAATAAGAATCTGAAACTAATACTCATAATCTGAAATGCTACTTCATTCCTTCAGTAGATCTACGAATGAGAAGTATTCTCTCTTGGACTTATGCTGCACTATATAATGACCACTCAACACCTATTCACCTTTCGATTCTTATCTAATTAGAGTGAGTAGCTCAAAATCTCTTGTAAGGACTGCTTTTTATGAGTAGGAGTGCTTATAATTGTAAAGAATTGAAGACAATATTTCTTATAAGTAATCGAATAAATTGTTTTCAATATATGAACTTTTTCACAGTGCTGCAAGTGTTGCAGACTACTCTCATTGCGATCTGCTTCACAGCACTAAAAAAAACATAAAAATTCTTCGCATTGGCCGCATCCATTTAGATGAGTTTGACCCTCTCAATAGACCATCCATCATTGCTCTGTTATTAGGGCGGCTTTTTGTGTATTCCTATTTAGACATTAACCGCCTACTTGAGACGCTGCTGTGCAAGTATGAATTTACTCGTATTTCCTCTGAATACTTCATGACCTGTAATAAATCAACTGAGTCCAACGAAAAGTGATGCTATGGAAGGCGAGCTTGACCTCTCCAGTTCTCTTCATTTTCCATTCCCATTGGTCACCTAAACGGAAAAATTGTTATCATTTTTTTTTACTCACTGATCAGATTTCTGGTTTTTTATTAGCCATATTAGACCAGTCGCCTCCGAAAAAGTGTTTCCAGGCAAGTAGCAACAGATCACAGATCATACCCAAGAACGTTTTGGCGCATTGATAGGCCTACAACCTGTATTTCTATGTATTCAAGCCATACTCTCGATGCAATATTTCACTTGACGCTAACAAAATTATTTTTTTGTAACTTATAATTCCTATGAATTGAGCGCTCTCAGATCATCAGTATGATATTTATGCGGTGCAAATTATATCAATCAAAAGTACTGTAATAAAATTTATTTTCAAAACTCCACAACTCGTCTTCCGAAGCCTCCAATGCTTGCACTTAACTCTAAAGAGGTCATTCCACTAAACATTCCATGTGCTCCATACAAATACATCCCAGAGCAAGCCTTCAGATTCTTTCCTTCAGGTAAGGAGGTTGCAAAAGATCGATTTATGAATTTTTTCAATAATAGAGACTCAAAAGAAAACTCCTGATGACATTCGGAGAATATTTGATGGATCTACAACGAAATATGACCAGCATGAGACAACTATGATCGCGGAATTCAAAAAGCATTGCCTGAAGCACAAATATAATTTAACATCAATGTAAGCTCTTGAGTGAAGCTACATACTGACTCTGTACCAGATGGAAAGACTCAAAGATCCTGAGGTTTTTACAGGCGAACAACTGGAAGCTTGAAAAAACCTTACAAGCCGTGAAAGAACATACTGCATGGAGAGAAAGCTCGATACCTCCGGTGTTTTCAACTCATGTGCAGGATTTTTTGGTAATTTTGTGCTTGTAACGGACTGTTTGACACTGTTTAGAACTCTGGAATAATGTATCCTTATGGCAGAGACTCTAGCTTTAGACCAATAATCGTTTTCAATGCTTGGAAACTTGATCCTAAAACGGTACCAATGACAGTTTATCCTCATCAAATAATTTATATATAAAAACAGCTGAATATTGATCATGTTATTGATGCGCTAACTTACCTGTTCGAGTTTATCATGAATGAGCTAATGCTTCCGGGACAAGTTGAAAACTGGGTGTTCGTGCTTGATCTGAACAAGAAAGGGGTTCTTTCATTGCCAACCACTGTAACACAATATCTTCTTATATGGATGTTAATTTGAAATAAACTAATAGCCGCTGAAAAGAATGATCAGTTACCTCCAGAACAACTATCGAGGTCACTTATGGGCTATGCATGTCGTGAACAGTCCTAGCTCGATTATGATACCGTGGACTATTATCAAAGGGTTTTTGGACGAGAACACTGTCAGAAAAATCCAGTTTTCGAAAAATAACGTGTCGAAGGGGTTGTTTCAGATCACCAACCCCGAGCAGGTGGAGAAGAAGTATGGAGGAACTGCCTCGAATCTCGAGACTTTCTGGTAAATCGCCGCTTGAAACAATATCTATAATGCCTATCTTAGGCCTCCGGTCCTTTCCTCCGAGAATTATCTCCTGCCTACTCAGAACACAAATGATATGCTCGTCTCTTCTGCGGAATATTTGAAGAAATATAATAATGGGGAGCTTGAAGGAATGAAGATCAATCCGGATTTGGTTAAGAAAGAAGATGGATTACTCGGCACGCCCAGCCTCAAGAAGACTGAAATCAAAACAACAATCAATTCAGAAATTAATATCCAAAAAAGTAGCGTTCCAAAAGGTAGGCGAAAATTGCTAGTATTAATCTCATTTTCATTTATCAATAGATGAGGGCGGGCAATTAGAATCGATAACTTCCCCAAAAGGAAACGAAATGATCAATATAACTTCAAATGAGCGACTTCAAACTGAATCCGATTTTCTCTCTGAGCAAATGGATGAATCAAAAGACTTGCATTCAGTTTATTCTGCCGATTTTTCGGAGAGTTTAAAAAGATATTTTTCAGCAAATCCGAATTATTTCAAAAATCAAGGCGTGGCTAACTAGCAAGCATTTAGCAAATTCCATTATGGTTGGAAATGTGAACTGATGCTTGGAATTTTTTTCTTGGTTATTATTTTTTTTCAATTGGTAAGGTGTTTTAACTCTTATATGTAGTAACTAATTTGTATAATTATATTATATTATTGTTCATCTGTCAACTGATTGGTTTGAATATCCTTTTGGCTCATTTCAAGTGAGTTCTATCGAGATAATGAGGAATCAAGAATTTATAGTGATTTGTTTAGATAAGCGTGATAAAAATTATTCACATACATCATGCAGAAGTCCTTACTAAAATACCAAAACAATAGCTACTCCGCCGATGAAGAGCACGGATTCAGTAACCCTGTAGAACAAAAACCCAGCAAGAGCTTCTTACCTCCGCTCAAAAACTCGTTATCGCAACGCAATCTCGCTGATACACGAAAAAATGGTGAAATTTTTCTCTTTCAGCCTCAAAAGAAGGAAAAAACCAATACTCTTGAGAAGAATAAGGATGCTCTAGCCTCGCATAAAAGTCTCCAAATTAAAGGCAGCTATTTCGCCAAAGATATCTTCACTCCAAAAACAAAGCAATTGTCTTCTCCAAAATTTGCCACTTATGAACAAGTGCACGCAAGCTCATTTTCCCACAGCAGAGAACCGTTACAACAGAGCACGGAAAAACTTATTAATCTAAATGAAGACGACCAGTTTGAACCGCTAAGAGCTCAAAAAAGTAACAGAGTAGCAGAGAGTTCAAATGCAGAAACTCCCAGGCAACAGCAGACAGAAAATAAAGCAGAAGACGATATTTTCCGACTCACTTTAAACAAAAACTCCTTGCCGAAGCTCAAGCAACCGTCTTTGAGACAAGACGAACTAAGTGAATTTAATAGTTTTACGAAAATGGACCGAATGAAAAATCCTCAGAATATAGCGCTTCAGCAGTCTTATAAAGCCTTATATAGAGATATTATCTATAGTTGTACAAACCCTGAGCCTTACGCGTTCTCTGAGACAAAAGCAAAGGAAATTCAACAGTGTGTTACGAAGCTCAACCGCAGCATCAATAAAAAAAGAAATAAGAAAGTGTTTACAATAAATGCAACTTCGGATAACGAGCACGAGGATACCTCAAGGAACACGTCAACTCAAGAGAATATATCTCTCAAAATGAATTTTATGATCAATGAGATCAATGATACTCAGAGAAACCAGCCTAGTGTCAAACTAGATAAGTCTCCCAGAAAAAATCTCGTCAATGTTGACGCGGGTGAAGACTATGGTTATGATCCAAGGGCACAGGAAGCTGCGTTTGAAAGATATTATAAGAAGGTTGAGCCGGCGAAGTTGAAGAGAAAAAACCAAGAGTATTTGGCAAAATTACATAAAATAAACAAAATCAAGGCTCAAATCAAGCAATTACAATTGAAAAGTGATCCTAATTTAAAGTCCTTAGAGGAAATAAAGCAAAAGAATTCAGAAAATCTTAAGAAGTATCAAGAAAACCAAATTTCTGTTATAAGGTCGATCGTTAATTCGGCGAAAGATCAAGTACTTGCAAAAGATCATGAGATGGAAGAAATGATACAGAATTTCATGGATCATTTTAGCTTTTAATTATCCACAATTTTTAAAGAGGGCACTTTGTGCTTTAGGTTATCTATTGAAGGGGTAGAAAAATTCTGTATCTTCTTGTCTTTATATGGTTTTGGTAATCTTTTCCTCGATACTTTCGACGTTTGTTTCTCTTATCTTTTCAAATCTCTGTAAAATAGCCTGAAAATGTAATATTTTGTTCTGAATTCCCTGAAAACAACGATACATTTGCGCTTGAGAAACTATTTTTTAGAGGTAATTTTACTCAGGAAATATCAGATTGTAAAAAAAAAATAAAAAAGAACGCCCACCGTGGGGCTCGAACCCACGACCACAAGGTTAAGAGCCTTGCGCTCTACCGACTGAGCTAGACGGGCTTTCCGAAAATATGAGGGAAGAGTTTTAATATCACTTCTATGTTTACCAAACATCATTCACCCTCAAAAGGCTTTGGCTTTGGAATGTGATGAGATCCAAGAGCATTTAATTCCACTCCCACACCATAATTGTTTTATTTAAGGACCTTTTTCTTAAGACAAGCTAAATTCAGTCTACTTACATAACCTTCGAGCTCTTATGAGCTTGAGCAAACCTCGGCAACAATAATTCTTTTATTCTCCACTTTCAACCGAAATAATCACGATTATTTCAAATATCTACTCTGCGATAGGTACATTGAGGATGACTTTGAGAAACTTTGAAGATATTTTCAGTATCCATCGCCGTTGCATTGATCACATCATTAAATCAAAAAACTAAAAATCATAAACCACAACCAATCGCATTTTCTTCGACAAACAGCTAACACTGACATCAAAGCACGAATATGAGATAATAATTCCTGTTTCCTTGCACATTAATCAAACTTTCACATACAAAACTAAAATATTTCTTTTTTGAGTCTGCATCGATCACAACATCTGTCTTTGTTAATCCAAATTATCGACATCTTGTGAACAGATACAAAAATAAAACGTTTGCTAATAGCACAAGTATCGATCTGTACAATTTCAATCTGATAACACACTAATGGCCTCCTGCCGTTCTGAATCGTGGATCTGCCTGAATAGCTTTCGCTAAATCAACTTGCATTTTCTGAACCAAAAACGTTCGAGCCTGTACGTACTTATAGATGCAATTTTCTATTAATGAGTGAGAAAAAACAATCATTCAATGCTTAGTAGACCAGTGCATTTATTCTCGTCAATATCCAGTGTCGATACCTTCGCGTCCTTCACACATGCTTTAAAACATCTAATCAAAAACTGGTTATGTTATGCCCTGCTCCTCAAGCTTACCTTCTCCACTCCTTAAATTCGACATCAAAAACTTCAGGATCGATCTTTGTAAGCGCTTCTGGATCCATATTGAATTATTCTCTAAATTGATTTTGCGTCTCAAATAAAATTTAAATACACTTTCTACACGGACACATAAAACACTGAAATTTGTCATTTTTCTCAAAAAATATTACATTACTGTAACATGAAGCCTCCCGGTACATAACTTTGTTGACACACAGATAAATAAATCTCAAAATCTGATCTTTTTACAAAAAGAATTAATATAAGCAATCAATTCTCCCTTAATAGAACCATTAATTTCTTCCTCTTGCCCTTTATCCATTACAAGAAAAACCTTGGTGTCGAAATCGTTTTCTGTTATCGATGCCCGGCACATAGGACATTGGTTTTTTCCTTTGACTTTGTACCAATCAAGACAGCATTTTTCGCAGTACCCATGCTATTAAAATACAAAACACAATGAATAATTTGCTCGAGAGGATGGGATTTACATAGCAAGGAAGCAGCATCTCTATCTGCTTATCAAAGCATAACACGCAGGACGTGTCTTCGTCACCGCCAGGTGTTTCACGGTCACGGTCGGAGGTTTTTTTGTTAGTCACCATCACAGATTCAGTCGAAGGAATATCGCTCAATTTTTTAATACTTTCCGATTTATTTTCTTCGGACCTTCGAAGATCTCCTACTTTCGTTTCTTCCATTGAATTTGAATCCTGGGAGAGTCGAGCCCTTATGAGATCACGTGTTTGCTTTAGATCGATCTTCTGACTGCCCCTAATGAGACAAAAATGCTGGAATTTTTCATAGAATTCGTAAAATTCTTCAAGAACCAAGTTTTTGTCTTCGTATTGTCCATCGGGTTTTTCCTGGAAATTACGAGTGTCAGATATGAATTAGAAGGCGCAATTACAAAATGAAAACGGAATTTGATTGCACCAGGAAATTTGAAAAAGAATCTTGTCATAGGAGAATGCAGGTTAGCTATGCTGTAAATGTCCACGTGGAATCCAAGTTCTTTACGAATGCTCGGTTCTCTGTAGTGAATTTGATATTTTATGATTGTTTTGACAAACAATTGGGAAATTACTTTAGCGCTTGTTTGAGCTCTTCAAAGTTTTTGATTAACTGGTCAATGCTCCTCAGATTTTTCACTCTTTCTTTGCCTTCGATTGGAGGAAACGCAGATTTGACAGAGTTTTGCCCCATATCGGATTCACAAATTTATATTTTTATTGATTTAAGGGTTGATTTTTTAGATAATTCTTGCCTGATTTAACAGAGAGATATTTCGAAAAGTATAAGGTTCTTGTTGTTGCCGTTTTATCGGTAACATTTCCGATAAATTAGATCTGCATGATGGTGGATAAATTTCAAATCACAAGGGTGATTTAACTATACTAGGGGGTTGTTTGAAAGGAAAAAAGTTCAAGAACTCGTGAGTCGCTATAATCAGCCCTCATGTCCTACCTACAATCTAATTTTGTTTTAATTCTGGTTTTTGTTATCAATTTTTGGGTACGTTTATAGTTCATTGAGAATACGATGATACTCATATTCATTTTATGATAGAAAAATATTGTATCTACTAAAATAAAGAGGTAATGTAATGAATTATATGATAATCTTAAATAGATAATAACCACACTCGATTCTCTTTCTATAACAAAATTACTCTGCCGCCTTCAACTGCATTACAAGTCAGCTTGATCGAAGCTAATTTCACTCGGCTTACAGCACCTCTTCATCATCCAAAAAAGAAAGCCCAAGAATACAATCATAAGTGTCATGTCAACCACGACAGCATACAACGACATGAAAAATTGTAGTTCTGGTGCACTTACCGCAGTCATTGTCAGTATTACTCAGTTCAAAACTGGTGAAGATAAATAACGAGAAATGGGAAAAGCAGTAGCACAGATCAATCAGGTGAAGAAAGAATCTCAGTCCGGTGTTTTTGTACCTCGGAACCAACGTGATCAGCAAATATGTCGTCCAAAGGAGCAATCCATAAAAAAGTACATCAAGAGCAACATCGAGTAGAACGTCACAATCGGCCGAATAGCGTGTTTTGACGAGGTATGCCCCAACGAGAAATATCAAAAGTACGTGTGCGCCGTCAGCTGGCGTTAACTTTCTCTTCGCTTATAGTTCATGCATAATCATACTTCAATTTAATTGTAAAATATACGAACAAAATCAATCAAGCGATCTAACCGTCTCAATTTTTAAGTTCAAAAAATCTTACATTTCACATTACTCTCAGATGAGCTCTCTTTTGACAACATTTGTCCTTATTCCAAGCAATAGAATACTTAGGTCTAAACTATCACTCCTGTATGAGAAAAATACAACATTATACTAATATTTGATCAAAAATTAGCTTCAAAATTCTGTCATTTTTCCCTTTTCTTTATGATGATTAGCAAAACTTCGAAAACAAATTTCCTATGAATAACTCTGCAGTTGTTCTCACTTTGTTACAAGCAATATCACTCGATAAATAAGAAATGTATAGATGTATGATAATCCATTTTGAATACACATTCTACATCACTCAGCATCGATAAACAACCCTACTCCTTCAAGCTCATGATGACGGCCACTGAAGCTCTTTTTCAAACCGTACATCACAAGCATCAGCAGCCTTGTTCCGAGAAAAACATACCACGCGACAATGTAAGCAAGACAGAAAAACCAAATCTCCAAATTCTGGGTTTTGCAGATATCATCGAGGGTATAAGCTGCCAAGTTTGCATAAAGAAGCACTGCGAAAAAATAACCAACGAAAACAAACACTTGGATTATCCGAAACAGCGTATCCAGTTGCGGGTAAATGCACCCAATGAGCGTTGCAATCATGAAACCCACATACACACTGTAGCCGTAATAGAACAAGTTCAAGAATCTGATTAACCGATAAGTGCAATCGTCAGGATTGGCGATCACATCTTCATATGCGTTGCGGATAATGCATGCACAGACGTAAAAAGCCAAATATACCCACATGTCACCAAATCGCTTTATGATTTTGATCCGAACGTATGACGCGTCGGCTGGCGAAAGCATTGTGTTCTCAGAAGACTGTTATTTAATTATGGCGGCTGTAGGAATCCCTCGAAAATCTCGATTAGCTTATCCTTAGAGATTTTATTTCTGTGTAAATTTACAAATCTTCAGCCAAGATCGTATTTTTCCAAAGTGAAGCTTAGACAATATTGTAAAGGGAACTGTTTCTCATGGAAAGGAAGGAAGTGTGGTTAACGTGGTAATGATAGAGGTGAATTTGCATTGGCTAGCGTCTGATAAAATTGTGATCAGTACCTGATAATCAAAGTCGATTTCTGATTTGAGGATTCTTACAGATAAAGAAATTAAAGTCTCATCAGAAATAGATAATAAAAAAAACAAGCAAAGATTTCTGAAAAGCAAATGATTTGCCAAGACTGGGAATATACTGTTATTTCAAAGAAGCCTGCACGTATGACATTGATTTTTGAGCCAATCTAACATAAAATAGCTGAAAGCAAAGGTGCTAAGCTTTCTAAGGCGCTAAAGGACGGAAAGCAAATAGAAACCGTTAAGAAAAGTAATGCAATTATTCATCACAAATCTAAGTGAAATTTGTAAAAAAAGCTGTTGGCGCAATGAATAAGCAAGCTGGTCCAATAAAAGTTTCCAAAATCCTCGAAGCGGAGGAATTCAAAGGTAAATAAAAGCAGAGAGGTGATAGACTGACTAGTTGATGGTGTTTAGTCGAGACTGTTTCTTTTGAGCTTAAGATTGCCATACAGCAGGCAAGAACTAAGAAAGGACTCAAGCAGGCTGAACTCGCTCAGGTAGATATGACTGAGATTTGAGAAATTAATCTTTTGTGATATTTGTAGCTTATCAACGAGAAGGCGAGCGTAATAGGAGACTATGAGGCTGGTCGTGCTATTCCAAGTGTCGCAGTTATTTCAAAGCTCGAGAGAGCTCTCGGGGTTAAGCTTCCACGCCCAAAGAAAAGGAAGTTTTCTAAGGAAGCTGATGAAGAATAAGGCAATATCTGGACTTCAATGAAGAAATTTGCAAATGTAAAGAAAGTAATTAGAATTATTGTGGATGAATCGTTGAAAATGATTGTATAAAATGCTACTGATTATAGTGTTAAAAAGTCTAGTAGTGGGTTAATTTAAAGTAACTGTATATATCTATAGTATGACTTTTATCTGAATGCCGAATGAATGGTTACAATTATCTCACCACAAAAAACAGGTTTTCGAAAATAAGAATTTGATTTGAAAATGCTCAGATTAATTCTTGAATGCAATGGATTTTTTACTATTAAAGACTGTGCGAAGCGATGTTGATGCAAATCTGTCTTTCGTTCGATCTATAGAGTAAGAATAATCATTGTTTGCCGAAAAAGCTTCTTAAAACAGTCTAAGAAAAAAAATCGCTCCTGGGTGGGTTCGAACCACCGACCTACAGGTTAACAGCCTGGCGCTCTACCGACTGAGCTACAAGAGCTTCTTGAAAATATGAGCGTCTTTCCTAATGATGATGGTATGACCTCCTAGCAAAAACTTTCAGACAGCTGAGTACAAAAAAAAAGAGAGGAAGAATAAGAGTATTTCCAATTTGGATAAAATTTTGATTACTACTTCTTTAAAGGCTGTTATAGAGAAATCTTATTCCTCTGGTTGTACTTTGCTACTTAGGCCTTTTTGGTGTTGAATCAAATGGTATTAACGATCTGAGAGACTAGAGATCGATGCTATGAGGCAGAACTCGAATGATATCTTTGGTAAATTACTTCTGATAATTTAATAACTTAACATTAGTAGGTGATCGAGAATTATGAAAACAACTCTTTGAAAAAGCTTGGGATTATCAAAGATCCCATCGTCTAATCGGTAAGACACCGGGCTTTGACCCCGTTAACCTGAGTTCAAATCTCAGTGGGATCCTTTTTTGAATCTTTATCTTCTACTTGATCGAGGAAAAATCAGTATCTCGCAGACAACTGAGTTTCTATCCCAAAAAAATTTTATTCCTACTTAGGACGACGTTGTAATAATTATAACAATTTCCTTTGAATAATTCATTGATATAAATTCCTATCCTGCTTGACAAAAGATCTTTACTAGCTTAAATGAAGCAGCTTCTCTCTATTTCATGAAGTTTTCTTTCATTTATTTTCTCTGGTCTGAACTATCCAAGTTGAAATATATTAGCATTTCTTTCATGCTCTTAGTTATATACTTAGTTATATACCTTGACAATGGCGTGGCTTCATATTTCAGAGAGACAAAGAGCTTTGAGTAAATGATCAGAATTCTATTACGGATCCTCTCTCTCAACCGAAAGAGACTCAGATTCTTGAGGTGGAGAATGATCTGAATGAGAAGGCAATTCATACTGCTCTACTTGCGCGCGCTGCGCAGACCCAAACTTGAAAATTTTGAATCTTGCCTGAGCCTCCAGCACCAAAATTTGAGTAATGATCGAGATCGAAAGCAAAGCTACAGTCAGAAGTGAAGGCCGCAAATGATAACCATTCTCTGGACATCCCCGAGCATAAATCAGCAATAGAAGCTTAAAAAACGCATACGTATAAAATGCCCATTGATTTCCCTCTAACTGCTCTGCTTCCTTTCCGTTTTGAATAATCTGTGGCACAAGGATGAATGAAGAGAGAAAAAGGAACCACGGATTGAGCCCGAAGAACTGAATGAGATAACTCCCGACAAAGATTCCACCAATTATCATTGCATTTATCCGTATCACCTTTTGGAACCTCTGACAGTAAGGATACGTAGCAAACTGCGGATCTCGATTACTCCAAACCACAGCCGTTGGTCCTAGTATGTACAACACCAGGTAGAGGTAAACCGAAAACCCCACCACGAACGAGCTAAACAAATCATCAAATACAAGGCCCAGCTTGAAATGAAACCACAGAATAAAAAAGTCCCAAATTTCTGCAAGTCCAAGAGAAATGAGAGAGTATTTGTTGGCTTCTACTGGATTGTTTTGGGTTTTCTTCCTTAGTAGCATATTGGCTAATATACTAACAATTGCGATGACAATGAGTAGAACATTGACGTCTTTACGCCTGATCGTTTTTCTCGTTAACTGAATCTCAAGCTCTCCATGAGCAGAAAAACGACAGTCTTGCGATCCAGCTTTGAAAACGAATGGAGCTTTTGCTGTTAGGTTCAATTTAGGAACTGCCTCGTCTGTGATGATCTGAGACAGATCGAGTTGGAAACTAGCATCACAGTACAAAGTGCCCTCTGAAGGATTGTCCAGTCGTTTAAGATACGCCGAGGTTTGGTACTCAGAAATCGTTCTCGTTTTCTCATCAAAGTGAGTGTTGAAAAAATTGACGGTATAAAACATATCATCAGAGTAGTCTCCTTGGGCCAAAGTAACATAGACAAATAGTGTTTTTATAGGCGGTGCTAAGAATTGACGCTCTTCTCGTTCCCGAAAGATGATGCGAATTGTGCCATTAGGCTGGTTAATTTCTCCAAGCCGATACTTTCCTTCGGGGTCAATGTTTTTTTCCCATACACCATGGAGTCGATAATTCCAAAGCTCTTTGTAGAGCCTCGTCGTTGTGGTGTTCGGCAATTC
>ENA-UOUE01001478-UOUE01001478.1-compost-metagenome-genome-assembly--contig:-NODE-1478-length-14721-cov-11.127697_pt1 | contig 14721 bp, 17 predicted proteins | sample MGYA00238146_ERZ747223 | MGnify/ENA primary metagenome ERZ747223 (study PRJEB28781, sample SAMN06268865) | compost metagenome | isolation source: single cell | place: USA: California, Emeryville, Joint... | reverse complement strand
CCCAACTACGGATTATCCGAAGATAACCATCGATAACTCTCAAATCAACGGCTATTATCTACGACTGCTGTCGCTTACGAACGACGCTACTGCGCTTGGGACGCTGGAGCAGCTTGAAAGTCCAAATAATTTCACGATCTCAGGAATTCAGATCAAGAACTCAGCCATCACAGCCTTTGCAGCGATAGAAATCGAACTATTGCAAATAAAGGACGGAACGAGCTTCAATACGGAGCCTAAGAGTTGGATTAACTTCGGTGACCTTCTGATCGAGAGTTCCATCCTGACGAACATGAGGCTGTTTCATCCCATTGTAATTCCAAGGATCACTTCATCGGTATACACCGACTACTCGATTGAAGCCGCAGCAAGAGCTGACATGAGGTTTAACAGTTTTACCTTAACCAGTGTGAATATGGCTCCTTCCGCCGATACTTTCGGGCAGGTTCCTTTGATTAGAATTCCGAGTTTTTGTCGAGCAATCTTCGTGGGTTTTAGCATCTCAAGCTGTCAGTTCACTTCAATGCAGTTAGTCGCGATGCTAGATTTTTCGGAGCACTTGCTGTTTACTTCGGCTACGATAACGAGTAACCAATTCACTAACTCGAGTCTGGTTTACCAGGCGCCGCAGAAACATTCTGCTTCTGACTACCATGATAGTTTCTTCTATACCACAAATTCGATGTACAACTCCGTCCGAGTGTTCTTTCTAAGCAACATCACGTCGTCTTTGAATACGCTCACGAATTCCGTGCTCTTCCAGTCAAGTTGCCCGTTTTTTTTGGCCACAGCGTGTTCGTTTCAAGAAACGAGCCTTGACCAATCAATCCTTCTTTCCGGAGGAAATTACAGCCCTTTGCTCTCTATGGAGCAGTCACAAATAACCGTAACGGAGGATTCTACCATGATGGATCTCCTGAAAACCACCGTTGATGTTACACCGGCTGATTTGACGAATTTACTGACGAATATGTTTCCTGATCCGGTGCTTGCTATCAGCCCTGTACATTATATCAGGTTTGAAGAGAACACCTTTTCAGCGACTCAGAGTATACAAAATTCGTTTTTTATCAGCATCTCTGATTATAGCATGGCGAACAGTTTCATCCATCTATATCATATGACATTCGAGAACTTGCGAGGGCAGATGGCGACAACTACAGCAAGTAATGCGTTAATATATTTGTCCAACGTTCAGTATGTAAGAGCCGATAACTTACGATTCATCAATTTGGAAGGATCGATCGCTCTACTTAGCGCCACAGATATCCTTCTATCCCTGGAATACATCAATTGTATTGTGGATACGTTCATCTATTCAACAGCTAGTGGTTCAGCGCCGATATCACTAATTTCGATCAACAAAGTTTCTTATTTATTAGCTGCAAACAGCACTTTCGACGCGATTTCCGTTCCGACGCTCATGTTTATGATTTCACAACTAATCGGCTCTTCAAACCTCATTATAACTAACACCTCCATTTCAAACTCTCAAGGAGTCGGTTTCCTCGCGGTAGAGTCATCTAGCGTGACAAATCTCGATTTTTCGAGCAACTCGTACACGAATGTTACGAATATTGCGTTGACAATGATTTCCATTGAAATTGGGGCTTTAGCAACGAGTTGCACCGTAACAAATAATATTTTTAAAGACTGTACAGCTTCCCTCAAAGCAGGCGCTTTGTTCGATATAGATGCTATGCTTGTACAGATCTCCTCGGGCACGGGAACAGCGCTGCTGGACAGCAACACTTTCAGGAATATAACAATTACTACCCAGCAATCAAATGCTGTGACGACCCTTCCGGGAGCCTTAGTCAAAGTGTCTCAGTCCACTTCAAGTCTGAGTTTCTTAGGGAACAGCATGGATAATATCCAGCTGCTTTCTACTATGTCATTAATTGATATTATGGGTGATAGCTTCACGGTCTCAAACCTTACAGTTTCGAATGTTGAATCCACCGGGTCTGCTAGCGTACTCTCATTCAAAGGAGAGACTGCTACATTATCAACGATGGAATTGAATAATATGCATATTCCCGCTTCGATGGACAGTGCGGTGCTAAGCATTCAAGGGTTTTCTTTGGATCCGTTAGTGGACACGATTTCGATTCAATCTTGCAGCTTTCAGAATGTTAGTGGTGGAAGCACGGGGATTCTCTCAGTAAGAAACGGGAATTACTCTCTATCTATTCAAAATATCACCTTTCGACAGAGTCAAGCAAGCGGTGGTGCACTAATCGCGTTTAGTGAGAGCAATTTCAGTTCTTTTTCTCTTTCTTCGAGCCTTTTCTACAATCAATACACTAACCAAACCCTCATCCAAATGGAAGGCTCACAAGGTATGAGAACGGGAGTGATTTTGTTTGAAAATAACATCTTATATGAGCAGGCAGGTTCAAGCGCGAATTTCTTTATCATCAAGACCACCACTAACGTCACTATCACAAACAATAGCATCACCGCTTACCCTACCAATCCAACAGCCACTTTGTCCACAAATACTGTGTTCCTCTATCAGTCTGGGGGAAGCATCACGCTCTCTCAAAACTTTAACAATATGAACCTTAAAGGACCTAGTTTCATCCAGTTCAATTGCGCTTCGAGTTCGCCTCTCTCAACCACAATTAGCAACACCAAGGCTTCGAATATCGCTATTCAAAACTCGACGTCAAGTTTTATTAGCGTTGGCGGAAACTCAATGTGCATGGTACACCTTCTCATTACAGGGAGCAATTTCGAGAGAATCACTAGCAATGCAGGTAACGGTTCCGTGCTGCGGACTGCCTCAAATTCGCTCTTTAACATAACGATTGTCAACAGTACACTGACAAAAAATTCCGGTCAAGTGGGCGGAGCTATCTACTCGCAGTCGACCAATTCTCTTTCAAAGATTTTTTTAAATTCCTCCAAATTTACTGAGAATTCGGCTTCTCTGCGAGGTGGAGTGCTCTACGCTCCCCTAGACTACACTATCGCCACCGACTGCACGCTAACTTCGAATCAAGCATACATCGGTGGCGCTTGCTTCTTCGTTGACATTCTGAACAAGACAAAAGGCAATTTATTTAACAACAACACTTACGTGGGAAACAAAGTGACTCTCAACAAGGATCCTGATGTTTCAACACAGGCGAAATCCTTCACCTTTCGGTTTGATGAACAAAGCATGGCAGAATATTATCTGAAACCTTCGGTTCTCACTAACGGCACTATTTATATCTCAAACGTAACTTCTTGGAGTCTGCAAAATGTCTCTATTGAATTCCTTGTCTACGACTACCTGGATCAAGACTTCTACGACATTGACCCAAATAACGCGATGAGGTTCGTAACGATCTACCCGACTCAAAATCAGACAATTGGAAGCTACAATTGTAGCAGCTTCGGTTGTTATTCATCCAATAACGGTATTCTTTACAGCGGAGATCCAGGCACAACGCTGACAACTTACGTCTATTACATCTCTTCAACGACCACCCTCGAAAATCAATTCATTGTAGAATTGCGTTCTTGCGTTGTCGGCGAAATCGTTAACAAAGACCTCAAAACCTGTACTCTATGCCCGAGTGAGAAATACTCCCTCAGCCTGGATGATTTATTCTGTAAGGCTTGCCCTACCGGTGCTGTCTGCAGCGGAGGGAGCAGCATTGCCCCTTTGCCAAACTATTATCGAAGTTTGATTGTACCAGACAGCATCCTCCCCTGCTGGGAAGATGCTGAAAGATGCTTAGGAGGAGATGGAAACCCCTGCGAGGAAGGATATACCGGTCCGCTCTGTCAGCTCTGCAAAAACGAGGAATACTATGTTAACCTTGAAGACGGTGCCTGCCAACAGTGCCCAGACTATACAAGAGCAGCAACTGTAACGGCGCTTGGTCTCATTGGAAATATAGTGCTGCAAATATTAGCCTCCTATGTGAATTGGAGGAACAATCAAGAGATTTACGAGGCAATTTCCAGCAATCGCCCTGTCGACGAAGATGCTGGAGGTTTCATTCGTCAGATTACGACATATTTCCAGGTGGTCTCGATTCTGAGTATTTCATCGCACAATTTGTTTGGCGGGATCAGTTTTATAAAGACAATATCTAACCCGGTGTCGTCTCTGAGCTCCTATCTTGATTGCTCTTTCCTCTATCAAGGGTACACAGCAGAAGAAATACTGAAAGTAAGATTGAAGTTTCTTTTAGGGTCGCCATTTTTGCAGCTAGGCGTGGTCGCGCTCGGTTTGGTCGTGATAAAACTCATTATGAAGAAGAAAAAGAAGCAATTTAGTCTCAAAAACACTTTGATAACGGCAACTCTGACAATCTACCTGGCCTCACAGCCTCCGATGCTGGACGGTCTTGCTGCGTATCTCAACTGCACACAGCTCGACACCAACGAAGACGCTACATACATCACGACTTATCTCAATTTTCGCTGTGATTCCGATACCTACAGCTCGTTTGGCTCCTCCTTCGTCTACCCGTTGATTATTATCTTCAACGTGGTAGTTCCTTCGGTGTTGCTCTTAATTTTGCGACTTAAACGCAAAGAGCTTGATAAAGAATCATATCGAATGTCATTAGGCCCTATCTATAACGATTTCAAAAAAGAGACCTACTATTGGTGCATTGTGTTGGTCCTTTTCAAAATCGTCATGGTGATGATCGCTCAGCTCCTCACAGTTACCCCGATGACAAAATCCACTCTGCTGATCATAGCGATACTCATTTACACGGTTATCTTTGCTCGAAGGAACCCGTACTATGATCCGAATCTCAGAAAATGTGAGATCGTTGCGATCGTAACATACCTCGCTGGAACCTTGATCGCGATGATTTTACAAGCGAATCCTGACCCAACTCTTGAAATCATCTGTCAAGTGCTGCTTTACTTAGATACAGCGATTGCGACGTTGTTTATCTCATACTTCATTGTGAGGATTTACTACCGCGAAATCAAAAAGGTGATTGACAGATGCCGCGGAAGACACCGTAAGCAAGAGCAGGCTCAGGGGAAAGGGCAGACGAAAGTAATTGATTTAAACAAGCCATCGCGTTGGCGTTTGGGTAAAAGAGCGATGAGGCAAAAGCATGTTCTAGCGCAGCTTGAGGAAGCAACAGCAACTTCTCCAATTAAAAACATAACGCATGCATCTGATGTGATTACAGTCACTAATAATAACAGTTTTGTTGGAGACAGAGATCGCAGTCTGTCAGATGCAATCAACGACTTCACACCCCAATATGGAAGTGAATGGGAAGGCCATCTGATTAGTGATTTGCGGAGGAAAGCTGTGGTTAAAGCGCTTCCAAGAGAAATTTCGCCGAAATGGATGCTGTCGCCTGGACGCCGAAAGCTCATCAAAAAGCATATGAAACAAGACTCTAACATGCCATATGATATAAATAGTTCAATGCAAAGCGAAACAAATGAGCTTTACAGCCAAGCAGCTCTGTTAAAGACTGAAACTCCACAACAAGAAGTGAAAATTAACCGGAATCACGTCATGGACTATTCTCAAGTAATTTTTTTATATATTTAGGTCATAATGAAAATTTGATGGATTAGGCTTTGCCACAACAGCATGCGAAATTAGCAATTCATCCCAAAATTGAAGTTGCAAAGAGCGATCAAGAATTGGGAGAAGATGGATATGGATATAGTTTAACTTTTGTTAACAGAAGAAATTAATATAAGAGTTTTTACCTCAGAACCCCGACTATCACGATAATTTGCTAGTCGTATTAACCGAGATTAGTTTATTTCCATTATGAGAGATTTTATTATACCATTCATTCGAAATGAATGAATATTTCCAACAGAGTTGAAAAATTCTCTATGAAATTTTAGATATGTCTTTCGGTCGATCTTTCCTGCTAATTTAGTGACTGAAATAGGCCGAATATTTCAAAACTTTATTTCTCATATAATGTTTCTACAAATTATGCTGGAATTTTGTCTGAGTTTGACTATTTGTAATCTAACCTGTGATGAAATTGATTTGAAAGTGTCAGATGAGGTTCTGATGTGTCCACCCAACAAATTGAATAAGCTCGAACGAGAATAACTAACATATGATGACTATCATCTGCGGAAGTCCTAATTTCAGTGAATTAAAAGAACTGTCGCATAAATATAATAAATTTTTCGGCAGCTGCTGGTTTACTGAAAAAAGTATAGATATTAATTATTACCAGAAGGTCATTGATAAAATTTTTCTTCAAGTTTCATATCATCCGGCAAAGAAAACTTAAGATCGCTCTTTAATTAGTGCTAGTTACAAGCACACTTGGTCTTATCAGTATTAGTTATAAACCTATGAACTGGCCTGTTGAGCTGTCTTACCGAATGATAACCCACTTTGACTACCACACTATGATTTCTTAAGGCTTTTCCTTCAGAGAAGTCCTGGGGCATAGCATTAGTGATTGATCTGAGAGTGGACAACATACCCTTTCAAGGGAAGTATGCAGCAGTATTAACAATTACAAAATTCCTCGCGTTGTTGAGGCACAAGGTTTAATTGTTCATTGCGATTGCGATGAAAAAGCTTGGAAGATGAGCTCATTTTGGAAGAAAGTAAGAGTAGAATTAATAAAGAGAACATTTCTTTTAATTTAAATGGAAAACTAAACAAAACAAGATACAGGTATTCAAATTGAATTGAGGTACTTCGTTTTAATTCGAGGAAAAATCATCAAAACAGCATAAATTTCCAACATCATTTAGATACCCCCGAATTGAACGCTAAATCAGAAGCGATCAAACCGTTCTCTCTCAAGTTTAAATGAGGAAACCATTTTTTCTTTAGAAAGTTTTCATATATGGATGATTCAAATACAGGTTGCATATTCTTCATTGAATCAGCTGATCTTTCACAAAATTGTACTTTGTAGACGCATCTCGAAAAAACTTGAAACTGAAGTTATTTTTGCTCTTCAGAGACTTTTTTATACCTAAAATCAATAGGATTTGTTACCCGATAAGAATAGGCCTTGAATCAAAAACAACATCATCATTCTAGCGTCTCACGCCACAAATAATACGCGAAAAAAATCTGCAACACAAAAAAAATTGATTCAGAAATCTGAACTAACACACCAAGCAAAGGGATACGATCGCCCAACCCGATTGGAGGGTTGATATTAGCCTAAAAACCTTAATTAATCGTAGACTATTTGAGAAATTAATCAGTATGATTTTATATTAAAATCGCATATTTATTTGAAAGCATCTTCTTTTATCAATTTATAAATTTTGCCAACAAAATAGTTCATCTTCCATATGTACCAAGGCTCGTTTTCTGACCAATTCCAAGCTTTTGAAAAGTACCTTCCTATCCGCCTACATCCAATGCTGATCCATTTTCCTTAACAGTAAACCCCGCATTGATCCCAACCAACGCCAGCAGTTTCCGACAGGTTTATTTATCATTTTTCGATCTTCCATCTGAAAGAACCTTCCTATAATAGGAGAAAATCGAACAGGTTTTCCTATTTTCGGAGTCGAGCATTCCCCGAAGGAAATCCCTGACCATATTAAAATGATTTTTGGTGAGTCGGACTGATTCTTCTATTTATTGATGATTTTACCATAGACAAAGAGTCTGAAAATGATCTCTCACGGCAGAATCCCCGTAAGATGAAATTCATAAGAAACAAAAAACTCAATGACTGGTTTCATTAGCGAATTCCCAAGAGACCGTTCCGATTAATGAAGATATCAGCTTTATCGAAAGAATAGAGAATTACGTCACGATGATATCAGACAACTGCAATCGGCATTGTCCTTTCTGCCAAGGCTGTAAGCGCTGTGTGAATGTATCATTTGTCTAATTGCAAAAAAATTTAGATGTTGAATTGAAAAAGAGCAATTTACAAAATATTTCTGCTTATTTCTCAAGATCAAAGCAGAAATACTATCTGACTCACCTCAATTGTTATCTCAAAAGCTCGAACGCTCGGATTCGATCATTGAGCGACGCTGCTTCAGGCAAATGCTTCCAGTTGCAAAATCCAGGCTTTCTCGACACGAGCAATTACTTGCGATCTGATCGAAGGACATACTTGGCCACCATAGAAGGCTATCACCCATTGAATTCTCACCTCTTTTTCCGAATCGATAAAACCTGCTTCTCGCTCGAGCCCGCAAACCACGTACACTTTTTGTTTCTCCTATCTGTAAACTAAACCATCTTCTTCTAATCAGGGAGATCAATTGCTCTATTTGAACCTATCGAGCAAATCGACTTCAATTTTTGAGCCAAATCTCTTCCTTATCCCTTACAATGAGTTCCGATGCGTGATAACTGTCTATCTCACTCAGTCTCTTGATGTAAGAAAACATCTTGCATTGAACTGGTTATTGACCGACGGTTTTATACGAAATAGGAGCCTTGCCAGCTGGAGTTTTTAATTGATTTGTCAGAGCACAAATTAAACGCAGAAACCAAAGTAAAGAACTTGGAGGTCATTTTCGTAAGAAATTTTGCGTCATAATAACGAGAGCTAACTCTGTTAACTTTGCTTCTAGAAAAACCAAGAGGGAAATGCCATTAAACTTGGACTACAACTGATCTTGGATCAAAACAACGAAATTATAAGCACGATTAATTATCGAATCCCATTACCGGAAGGGAATCCAAACAGTCCAACCTCGAAAAACGATTTAAATCGATCCACTTTCGTAGTTTTGAAGTACTTAATGGTGGATCTGCCATTAAAGCGCGCTACTTCAGTCGTAAATACATTTATCTTGGGAATTATGTCAATGTTTCTATTCAAAATGTTTAGAGTCGTGTTGATCAACAACAACTACAGCAGCAGCAACAACTACAACAACAGCAACAGCTAAAGCAAGTTGATCCAAAGCAAGTTAAAGTCAATAATCCGCCACAACTCTCCAAATGGAATCATTCAGATCAGCTCGACGAATTCAGCTCTGCACCAAACAGTTCGAACAAGCAAATTCTCAACCCGGTAATTAGTACACTAGCAAATTTCCCCTCTTATTAATTTGCGTTTAGAATGCTCCACATTTCAACTTCCAGTTCCAGCCGCAAGGATTCGTCCCTGGCCCGCAATTTCAGCAACAGGGCAACCCCGAAGCGCAGTTTGGGTATTATTACGATGACGGACCTCAATCCGATGAAGCTGATGACGATGATACTGACGACCCTTCTTTCAGAGTCGCTAATGGCTTCAGAATAGGCTCTCCTGGACCGGTCGAGCGATCACAATCTGGAAACGCGCTTTCCAACGTTGGAGGAAACCCGGATATTCCAAGGTTCAATAGTATTACTGATATGCCTGGGACAAGCAAGCCGAAACAGGTGAACCTCAGCAAGAGACCAACGAACTTCTCAGTGACGAGCAATAGCAGTGAAGGAACGTCTCCAAATATTACGCCTCAGCAGACTCAAATGGAACTCCCTTCAGTCGGTTCCATGGAGAGGATCCTTTTTGGTGATGAGAAATTCCCTGAAGATGCCCTCGAATCCTTCAAGCTCGAGGATTACAAGGGAAAACTGGTTGAGTTCTCCAAAACTCATAATGGAAGCAGGTAATATTAAGAGCTTACCACAGGGTAATCTTTGATATCAATAGAATTCTACAGAAATTCTATCCTCGAGCCAATCAGCAAGAAATCGATATGGCGATCAATGAGTTGTCGGGAAGCTTAGAAGAAATCATGCTTGATCCGTATGCGAATTATATGTTCCAAACGCTTGCTCAGAGCTGCTCATCAGAGCAAAGATATGTGCTATTACAGAAGGTAAATTTTTTCGTTACAAGCAATGTTCAAATTAAATCTTTTTCTATACAAATAGATTGCCCCTCTTATGCCAAGAGTAGCCTGTGATCGAAAGGGCACCCACTCGCTTCAAGCACTCATTTCAATTATCAATCGCGATGAAGAAGAGAAGCTGATCGAAGAGAAACTGAGTGACCATGTGTTGATGCTTTCAAAGGTACAATTGTCATTCGCATGCGTTTTCTAATATTTTGCTTAGGATCCGCAAGCCACTCACTTTATTCAGAAACTCGTGAATTCGATTTCTCTGGCGCATATCGATTTCATATTCAACGCTGTGGTTCGAGAGTTCCTTGACTTGGCCAACCATTCCTACGGGCTTTGCGTGGTAACATATCCATTATTAATAATCTCAGACAATGACTCGGAAATTTCCAGCTTAAAGCACTGATCACCAAAATCCAGAAGCAAGAAGACAAAAAATGGCTTATTATTCAGCTTGTTAGTGAAAACGTCGACAATCTGATTCAGAACCCTTACGGCAACTATGCTATCCAGCATACCTTCGAGGTAAATCCCCTTTATGGTCTGACTTTAGTGGTTAACCATAAACATTTGTGTCATTAGACTTTCAAAGACGACTGTTACATGATCTGGAACAAGATTATAGACAAAGTTTTCCAACTTTCCAACCAGAAATTCTCATCTAATGTGATCGAAAGATGTCTTACCACCTCCAATGAAGTACTTTATTCATACTATACCCTGAAATGCTAACAATACCTTACGTCTTCAGGAAAATAAGAAGAAATTCATTGCGGAAGTTATCAAAAGCGAGCGAATAGTCGAACTGATGAAAAATAAATACGGCAATTTCGTTCTTCTAAAAATTTTCAACGTCGCTGATGAGACTGATAAAGTTCGGCTCTTGGAGGCTCTGCAACGATACGTCAATTCCGTCCATGTGAACAAATATAAGAACAGATGGCTTACTTTCCTCGAGGAAAATAAAGCCTATCTTAAAAACAGTACTAAAACCATGCGTTATACTCCTGGGAACGCTTTTTACCCTGGCAGTAAAGGCGACGGTATGCAGCAACCAAATATTGGGCAAATTCCTGACACTTCTGGAGGAAATTCATACAGAGCGAATACTAATAGCTTTAGCGGGCAGCAGTTCCAAGGATTCGTTTCCCAAGGGAATCAACCAGGATTTAATCAATATGTTGGGCAAGGTTATGTCCAGAATCAAGGCCAGGGTTATAATCAAGGCTTCAATCAAAGCTTCAGCGGAAACAACTTCTACCCACAGCAAAACATGACGCAGACGATAGGACCGAAGAAACAGCAGAGTATTGGAGGAGGATTTTCTGGCTTCCCTGAGTATCAGCCGAATAATATGTACCCTGGCTATCAGCAGCAGGGAGGAGTAGGAGGAGGTTTCCCTTATGACACGACAACTAGCAATACATGGGGAAATCCAACGAATGCAGGTTTTCCTCAAGCCAACTTTCCACTAGGAACCACCCAGCCTAAAAAACCGTTAAATTACGGGGGTGATAAGATACCATACACGAGTCCTAACTTCTTCGACAACCAGAAAAAATTTTAACATCAGCTTCAGAACGAAGGGAATATGTATAGAATGTTTATCAAGCTCATGATATTGCTTTATGCGTTTAATGTTTCAACTTCTTCATCTTCTTCGACACTTGACTAAACAGTTAGTTCTCAATAAATATTATGAAATCATACATCCGTTCTGTAACCAGTTGTCTGAAAACTACTTTGTTTCAAGGAGTAATCCTCTATTTCTTCTGTAGTCCATCCCCTTCTAATCGACTTTTCCTCGTTCCTGTAGTACAAGCACCTTTGAAGTTGAGTTAAGTCCATTGTGATTATTATTATATTTGCTTTATGAAGTCATTAACAAAAAATCTTATGAAGGGACTTTAAAAGACAATTTTTCAAGAAATTAACAAGTAATGATAGATTATATATTATAGATATAGATTATACGTTATGAATCTAGGAGTACATACGATTACAGTTATTTCATAAGGATGTTAAGTTAACTCGTCTTCTGCGCTTTAAGTTAAATAAACCAAAACTGTATTTTCGACTCTACCGAACTTAAAACGTTTCTTTTCCTTTATTTTACCCCAATATAATAATTTTTATTCCGTCACAATCTGTCTTTTCGCGATCCAAGGATGAGCCAGAGCCTCAAAAGGAGATAATCGCTCATTGTAATCCGCAGTCAGAAGCTTTGCAATCAAGTCCTTGCCTTCAGGTGAGATGTTTTTCCACTTTTCAGACGTTGTGTCGTATTGGCCTTTCTTTATAGCCTCGATAAGTTCTCCCACGCTAATAGAGGAAACAATGTTCATTTAGCTCATAGATTTGAATAATCGCTTACTATTTCGCATGGAAAGGCTGGTAGCCACATAAGAACGTATAGAGAACGACCCCTGCACTCCACATGTCGACCGCTTCGCTAAAAGTTAATGGAGTTATTATCAATAGCAAAAGTGTGAGTCATTATTACGTGTAATCGGCGTTCGTGAATACCTCAGGAGCGGTAAAGGCAATTGTGCCTGTATGAGTCCACATCCGGTAATTTTCTTTCGAGAATATAGAATATTTCGCACGCTTGGCTTCTCCAACAAACTTTGACACGTTAAAATCGATTATCTTGACCACGAGCCCTTCTATAGAGTAAAAGGAACTATTAATATCATTTTGTTTTCCAGTAGGTGCGTACCTTGGTTCTTGGCGATGAGAATATTATCTGGTTTAAGGTCACGGTGGCAGACGCCTATTGAGTGCAAATATTGGATTGCGAGCAAAATTTGTTGAAAGATTATCGCGGCGGTCTCTTCCGACCTCGCTCCTGATTCATTTATCACGGATAGCACATCCTTTGAGTCAACGAATTCCAAAATCATGTATATCTTATTTTTCAGCAAGTCTATGTACAATTCGTAGACCTGAATGATGTTTTCATGCAGCAGCTTCCGATGGTTTTTGAACTCATTGGAAATCTAGACAAATCGTTAATACTCACGAATTGTGTAACAAAATTGCTACCAAGACTTTCATCTCATCGTCACCTTTGAAATTGATGATCTTCACAGCATATTCCTTGCCATCACTGCGTTTTTTGCAAAGCCGCACGATCCCGTGGGCTCCTTCGCCGATTACTTTCAGCACCTGATAATACTGACTGAAGCTCCCGTAGATATGAAAAATCCCCGGCTCAACTTCGTAATCCTTTTCCTCTTCTTCATCGCTGTATTGGATCTCTTCTTTCCAAGCGAAGCGGTTAAAAACTGGATGATGTTTACGGTGATCGCTATCAGTTTTAAATTCTATAATCACAAAAAAAATTTGCCACTAAATACTATGAAAAATGAGTTACCCTTTTGATTATCTCTAGATTTTATTCTGGACAACGGCCCTTGCTCACCTTCGCTACTGATCTTCGAGAAAAAAGACAGAGGGTCGTTCTTTGGAAGGTCTTGAAGACTGGAGGCAGATTTAAGCTCTTTGGGATCTATCAAGCAAAAAAATATTAGCTATTGCATTATGCATGAGTATTCGACAAGAATCAAGTCCATCTATGAGCGAGTTACAGCGCTCACTATCAAGGTCGAGCGAGGTCTTGGAAACAGTTGGTGTGCCGAAGAGGCTACCTATAATTACATAGTAAGAAATTAATAATGAGGTAACACGAGAGAGGTTATACTTCGCAATGTTTTACGGAGCCGTTCAAAATTAAGGCGACTGTCGACTCCATTTTCCGAGAGGTTCGTTCCTGTGTCGATCTCATTCAATGAGCAACAATTCGGGTTGAACTCTTCCGCTTTCGCAAGGTCGTCTAAGCTAGGTACGGCTTGTTCTAGACTAACTTCTAACTCATCTTGGGTCTTTGAGTTTTTTTCATCTGTGTAAGAATGAATCGATTTACAAAAAGTAATGGTAGTATTTATACTTTTTTCAGTCGAATAGAAGGCGATGTAATCGATGTCGGTGTTCTCGATTTGGCTCTTGGGTGATTGGGTCGGTAAGGATTGATCCAGACTTTGATTCATAACTTTTTCAGTGTAGAAGTATTTCTTTGAGTTAATTTATCTTTAATTAATCTCAAACACTACTCAAGTGAGTTAGTAAATTTATTAATATCGGAACTAAGAACCTATCTTCCTGAATTCCGCTGATTTTTTGCATTAACCAGCAAATTAATTTTATTTTCTGTCAGTAATAGTATCCTGGACTAACCTTTAAACGAAGATTTGACGGATGATCTATACGAGCAGGAAAGCAAAGAACGGTATCTGTGAGGAAGGAAAGCAGTCCTGGCAGCTTCAAATGATTGAAAAAACACGCGTAGATGTCATCGATTAATTGGGAGTACTGATTACTGATTCTTCGGAGAAGGAAATCATTTACTCCTGTTTTTTCGAGCGTTGCGTGTTTAATTAAAAGGGAAAGAAAATGTTAGTAAGTTTAACGAAATATTTTCGAGGGCAAAAAACTTTCAGTGGTTGGTCAACAGTATGAGAATTTGTTCGACTGTTGCTTTCAGGTGTAAAATGAACTATTGCTTACTGAAGGGGAACTGAAGTGCTAAGAGAAACAGTTAGGCTCGAAAGCAGAATTAGCGTGGATTGGTGAGCTATTATGTAATAATGTATTATTTCATATTGAAAAGTTCGCGACCTCAATGGAAATCGGAACTGTGATTAGAGTTGGCATGCAAAGCTTTGGATTTTTATCAGTTCCTCTCATTGACTTTACTTTGTTAATTCACTCATTTGCTGCGTTTTGATAATTATTTAAGACTTGTGTGAAGTTCCAACCCACAATAAAAGTCCCCTCTCAAGTAGGTTAGAATTTAGCTATTTTGATCTCAAGCGCTATTCTCTTAATTTTCGGTTTTATTAGTTAGAAAAAAAGTATTGGGTTTAGCATATA
>ENA-UOUE01001475-UOUE01001475.1-compost-metagenome-genome-assembly--contig:-NODE-1475-length-14762-cov-7.987538_pt1 | contig 14762 bp, 8 predicted proteins | sample MGYA00238146_ERZ747223 | MGnify/ENA primary metagenome ERZ747223 (study PRJEB28781, sample SAMN06268865) | compost metagenome | isolation source: single cell | place: USA: California, Emeryville, Joint... | reverse complement strand
TTCATGGGCTTTTTGGATGCTTTGGGCTTTGCTTGCTTGGCTTCTTCTCACCCTCTTTTTAATAAAAGCTCGAATTGCTCGGCCGCTTAAATATAAAGCACGTGGCTTATCAGAAAAACGGAAAACAAGAAAACCTCGGAAGAGAATGAGCACAGGTCTTCAGTCTATCGGGTGGTTCAAATCAATCTTCTACGGCATCAAGGTGAGTCCTCTCATTCATTTTGTTTAAACTGATAACATTTCAATCCAGTATGGTCACATCGTCACCTCTCTTTATTTCTACGAGGACAGTGTGTTTCCTCGGTTCACTCGAGCGATATTACTGTATTGCAGAATCCTAAGCCTGATGGCGTTCTCTTGTTTGTTTAGCAAGGCTTCACAAGGAGTAAGGTGCTTTCTATTATTGCTTATTTAACCACTGGAAATAGGGAGAATGGTGGGAAACACTGGTGATTATGCTTCTGCCTCTTCTCACAGTGACCCCGTTGAATGCTCTCATCAAGCTATTGCTTGTCACAAATATGTATATATGCTTTCAAACAACTGATTCTGACAATTTATTCCTTTTTTCAACAATAGCCGCAGCGTAAAAATGATACAAATCTTGACCAAAAATAACCCAGAACGTCAAAAAGCAGAACTATTAAAAAGAAATAGAAGAAAGACAATCGCGAGGATCAAGAGTGTAATTGGCTACCTATTGGTTCTCTGTGCGGCAGTGGGTTGCAATTATGCTGTGCTTGTTGTAGCAGCAAATTCTAAAACAGAGGAGTCTCAAAGATGGGCTATGAATTTCTTGAAATGTTTTGGACAGGATATGATCATAAATCAAGTGCTCAAAGCGTGTCTCACTGTGGTGATTTGCAAACTTCTGTTCAAGTACAATATTGGTGGAGGCCCAAGGAAAATTATGAAAGCGGCGATGGATATAGTGACATTGAGAGCTATTGCAATGAAATCACCGGCTTGATCTCTTTCCTAAAGAGATTTTTTGGGTTCCTATATTGAGTTATATCATTAGATTGTGAATTATTCATTCGTCGTAGTGAAATTTTGCCTCTCTTTCAAATTGGAAGAGAGATGAAATACGTGTTATATGCTCATGTATTTCATTTTGCATGTTAATAATCAGCCTCTCAAACTAACTTCAGAATCACAATTTCTAATGCTGTGTGAGAATTATCCCAGGGGTAATTGTTTCGAAAATCTTCAATAATGTACTGTTTCCAATTCATTAACGATTTGATGAGCATATATATATCTATATCAGTCTATATACAATAGAAATTTTCAAGATCACTACAGAAAGTAAATAGAATGTGAAATCTAATTAGCAACTTCCTTTAAGAAATTAATACATTACTTTCATAACAAACAACTACTAAATATTAGAGCTAGAGCGTAATCCAATTCTGTTTTATTGTTCATGAAATTATAATTTTACATTAGCTGGTATATTATTTAAAACACTGCAACAACACCTATGAACAATTTCTGAATACACATCTTTTAGATATCTCATCCTAGCTACTGTTGCCACACAAATTTTTTCAAAAGAGCTAAAATTTTATTCTTGTCCATGGGTTTTTGACAATACGCATCAATTCCCAGTTCATACGCCTGCTGCTTTTCTTTCTCATTCAATAGCGCCGAACAAGCCACTATCGGGATCCCCTCTATCTCTCCATTTCTCATCTTGCCTTTAAGTATTCGAGTCGCTTCCCAACCATCCATGACAGGCATATTGCAATCCATAAACACTAGTTTAAACTGCTTCGGTTTGCTGCTCGTAGCCTGCTCATTCAACTGTCTTTCCATTATTTTCTGTATCGCCTGCTTGCCATTGAACGCCGTCTCGCAGGTGTATCCAAGCTTTTGTAGAACCATTGCCATTGCAGAGATATTAAACACGTCATCATCGACTACAAGAATCGGAGGTAGCTTGGATACATTTACCGCAGGAGTACTGATAAGTTGATGATTTGTGTCTGATAGCAGTTTCTTACGCGTCAATAACACTAGATCAATGCTTGTTTGTGGGATAAGATGACTCAGCGTCTCTAGCCTCTCTTCGCCGTCGCCGTGGTCAGGATTCTCATCCATTTGCGAGCAAAGATCTTCCGATTTGGCAAACGAATGGATTTCTTCTTCCTTTTGGTCGAATTTATCGACTATCCAAAACGAAAACGTGGAGCCTTTGCTTTCTTCTGAGTCTACCTCCAAGCGATTGTTCTGGTTCTCTGGACCAAGCATCTGCACGAGGTTATTTGAGATTACAAGCCCCAGGCCCACTCCTTGAGTGTTGAGGTTTATCCTGGTCCCAAGTTCGATTTTCTCGAACGCCTTGAATAGCTTTGCTTTATTTTCTTCCGAGATTCCAATCCCCGTATCGCTGACCGAAATGCTTAAAATTTTTTGCTGCCTTCCGCGTCTTCTTTCATCATTTGAGATCTGAGCCATAGTGACTAGATCCAACTGCGAATTTGTCGGCAAAATGATGAAATCTGTCCTCGCAGTGACGCGAATCTCTCCTTCAAGCGTGAATTTTAGCGCGTTGCTGAGCAAATTTAACACGATTTGCTTTAATCGGTTATGGTCGGTGCAAAAAATCTCGTTCTCTTCATTTTCGAATTTGTAGTCTGTTGTTAGACTGAGCCCTTTCTTGCATGCTTGGATCTTGATGAGGTTAAGACATTCATCTAGGGTATCATGGACGTTTTTGTTTTCGAAGACGAGTCTGAGTTTATTCTCCGACATTTGAGAGAAATCGAGGATATCGTTGATGAGGTGAAGTAAAAGCTGATTGGATCTGAGAGAAGGCATGAGATAGTTTTCTCTGATATCAGGAAGGCTCGACAAGTCGGGATGCTCGATGGCTGCTTGGGTGAAATTGATACTAGCGTTGAGAGGAGTGCGAAGTTCGTGGGAAACTGATGCGAGTAAGCGGGTTTTGTAGTTATTGTTCTCCTGAAGCGTCGTGACGAGGCTGCGTTCTGTGATATCGGAGAAGACGAGAGCCAACGAGGGCTTTTCTCTGAAGACGGTGAACATAATTTTGATCTCGAGGAGGTAAGAAGAGCCGGAAGGATCGGATGATAGACAGTTCAAAGGCTGTTGCTTCTCGACGAATCCGCTGAGTAATAGGAGATTACCAGGTTTGAAGTTCGCGTTGCTTGAGGTGTTTGTGCTTATAGAATAAGAAATAGAATTTTGAGTCGTGATTAAATTGACGTTCAGCTGCGAGGTGAGGTGCTCTAGGAATTCGGCAAACGTCGTCGAGTTGGAAGATTGGAAGAGAGCACTGAGATCGAGGTCCTAAAAAGAAAATTTGAGAGAATTAAAATTAAATTTTTAACAAGTTTAGTTTACCATGTTTGAAGGGAGTTGGGTCATTTGCTGATACCCTTTCAGCAATATCCTCTCGAAATTTGGTTTACAATCGTCGCCTTGCCACCACCGATATTTGTCATGTGACCAATTGCGGAAAAGCATTCCTTCTCGCAGGCCGTATATGACTACCCCATCTGAAGTCAAGTCAAAAATTTCTTTAAACACCTTGGTTTCTTCATGCAACGCCTGCTTCTCCAGAAAGTACTTTCTGCGGTCTCTTTCGTGATAGTAAGTCAAAAGGACTTCAAGAAGTATCATTCGTAACACTTGCATCAGCACATAAGCGCTTTCACTCGTTTGATACGCTCCGATTCCACATCTCAAGATGATAGCAAGGAAAGCTGCGAGCTTCAAATACCACCGAGATATCGGACTGAAAAGAGTAACTGCAAGGAGACACTGGAACCATCCCATCACGTAATTCACCATGGGATCGGCTCCTTTCTTGTTAAAATCATAAAAGCTGTAGGCGTAATATCCAGCAATCATAGCAAAGAAAATATCATAGCCTGCTCGAGTGGCCTTTTGATGTCTTCGAAGAAATTCTCTTTTTTTATAAGCGATCAGTACACCAATAGCCAAGAGCACATAAATCCCTGAGCCTAAGATTACGCGTCGAAGGTTGTCTTCAAGGGTGCTACCCTGGAATAGCAAGTAGTTCGCATATGGCAAGAACGGCACGACCACTATTATCGAGATGAGACTTGCCTTGATCACTTTGGAGAGGTACGGATCAATAGACCCAAAGAATTGAGTCTCATAGGCTTTATTTTTGAAATTGAGGAAAATATCCATGCTTTGGAATTTGAATTTGAGAGCTACCACCTAGCTGGTTTCCGCTAATCTTAAGAATCAATTCTTTCTTTTTTTCTTTCTTATTTTAACTTTTTATTTTGATCTTCTGAATACACTGGAGGTTTTCAGCGAACTGAATTTGAAATGTTAAACACAAGTCTTATTTATTGTGTTTGTCGGGTTTTTCTCAAAACAGGGTACATTTCTATTAATTAATATTCGCACAAACGTTCTTAATAGAAACAATAATAGTTAAATAAATTCCTTTAAAAAAAAAATAACTAACTTAATAAAAGTTAGCCAGCTCAATCGGTTATTTTTGGAATCCATCGGTCCGAATATTTTACGCTTGGATCTTATGCCCATTTATAAAATGAAAATTCCTTCTACGCAAAGCCTTTTGGGTCCAAATAAAAAGATTTTTTCATAGAACTTCAGCGCGTATGCCTAACCAATGTAAGCTTTTTTCTCTTAAGGTCTTTAAATAAGCAGAAGAAAAACATTCTGCGATTAATCTTCAATAATTTTCGATTTCATCAAACTTGGAAACTGTATGTTGCTGTAAAGTTACTCGTTATGGGCTCAGACCGCATCTGACTTGTTACAAGAATATTGATATCTTAATTGTCTTTAATATCAAATAGTTCACTGCATCAATATGGCAAGCGGTAATTCTCGAGAAAGCTCTATTCACCCTTATTTGCCCTCTGTTACGAAGGTCAAAAGGAAACACGTAGCTCTGAACCCTACCATAAATTCAGCGAAGATATTATAAATAGGTGAGAAATGGGGGTGATACGCAGTGAAACAATCCCTTATCAGCTTACCAGCAGCAAGAATGGTCTCAGATACTAAAGCTGAAGTAACATATACTCAGAATAAATATCCGAATCTTTTTCTTTCGTACTGCTTTTTTCTGGAAGTTTAATCAAACCGAAAAATAAGTCGCTGATCGCATCAAATATTAATACAAAGAACACACCGTAAAATGAAAATTAGTAAGCAATTTGAATTGGGTGCAAGCGCAGAGAATTCTGAGACTTCTGAGACTTCTGAGGAGGGTAGACCCATGGTAATGGTAACTACGGATAATACACATTAACTAGCTTAAATGTGGTTCTGTTGCTTAGTTCTTCTGTGAAATTATTGCTTTTGGAAGATAGGCCAGTGAAGTAAGAAAATAGATAGGTGTTGGCAATACTTAGCAAAATGCTGGTTAAGGAGGCTATTGTGATAGCGGTGTGACAAATTTGCGACGAATTACTGAGACTATTTTTTGAATAAATAACTTATTCAGCTGGTGAGAGCTTATAGCGGCACAATTTAAGAAAAATTTGCTGTCTTTTAAGATGAGATGCTATCCGCTGATTTCTACTTGTGAGCTATGAAGCAGAGAGATGATGAACTGGTGTGTTGACTTGAAAGCAGAGGGCTTCTCTTGAAAATTAAGGCATTATGTTTGATCTCAAGCCAAAAATGAGCGGTATCATTGTGATTGCTTTAGAGGTCCTTGTTTGCAAAGCATGGAGGCAATAATTTCTCAAAATATGTAAATAACCTAGCATAAATCCGCAAAGTGCTTGAGCTAAGTGTCTAATGATCATCTACAAACTAAATTTTTTTGGCAGATATAGAATTTAGCGCTGGGATGCTAAACTCAGTCTTCGCTCTAAAAATTCCTGGTTTACCCTTCAGATTTTTCACAGGAAGATACCTTCTGAGGATATCAGCAACTTTCTCTTTATTTACTGGCTTGATACAGCACGAGTCAACTCCGATCTCATTTGCGCGTGTCTTGTCCTCCTCAGCGAGAAAAGCTGTACAAGCGACAATAGTAATAGGGTCTATTTCTTTATTCTTCATCTTTGTTTTCAGAATTTTCGTGGCTTCAAACCCGTCCATTAAAGGCATATTGCAGTCCATAAATATCACCTTGTATTGTCTTGGCTTGGCTAAATCCTCTCTTAGAGTTTCTGAGTGTCTTTGAAGGACTTTTCGGATGGCCTGCTCGCCATTATAAGCTGCATCGCACGTGTGTCCTAGTTTAGAGAGTATCATTTGAAGAGCACAGATATTGAAGATGTCATCATCCACGATGAGGATTTGAGAGGGTGTTGGGACGTTTGTAGTTTCGCTGTCTGATATCCGAGGAATTTGAGCGTTAGTAATTCTTTCCAAGTCCAACAGACTTTTTCTTTCGAACTTCACTGAACTGAGCTTCTTCATGGGAAGAGAATGCTTGAGTGTGGTCATATTCTCGTCGTCGCTGCTAGTAAGCCTTTCTTTCATATCAGAGCAAAGGTCTTCTGACCTAGCTGTGGGGTGGTTCTCTTCTTTATTCTCACAGCCTTCAGACTGATGGTCTATGATCCAAAATGTGAATGTAGTGCCTTTGTTAGCTTCTGATTCCACCTTAATGGCATTTGATGAGTCTCCTAGGCCTAACGACAGTACTAAATTATTTGAGATAACTAGGCCGAGACCCACTCCCTGTGCGTTAAGAACTGATTTCTCTCCAAGGTCAATTTTTTCGAAAGCTTTAAACAGTTTTCCTTTGTTTTCTTCAGATATTCCAATGCCAGTGTCGCTAATTGGGATGCTCAAAATTCTTTGGTCATTTCTCATCAAAGAACCTTCGATTATTCTGTCTGAAGGTTTCTTTAATGCTATCATCTCTGGTAATGCTGACGAGGAGGTGAGAGATTTGAGGGTTCCTATCCTTGCGGAGATTCGAATTTCTCCTTCAAGGGTGAACTTGAGAGAATTACTTAGTAAATTTAGGACTATCTGCTTCAGTCTGTTATGATCAGTACAAAATAGCCCGTTTTGCTCTTTCTCAAATATATAGTCCACAGACACCTTCAATCCTTTACGGTTTGCTTGTATTCTGATAAGATTCAGACATTCATTCAGAGTTTTGTACACATTCTTGTTTTCAAACACTAGTCTAAGCTTATTCGCTGACATCTGAGAGAAATCAAGGATATCGTTAATAAGAAATAGCAGTAGCTGGCTGGATCTGAGAGCAGGGATGAGATAATTTTCTTTAATGTCAGGGAGTCCCGAGAGGTCAGGATGATCGACGGCTTCTTGTGTAAAGTTAATGCTGGCGTTGAGAGGAGTACGTAGCTCATGCGAAACAGAAGCAAGAAGGCGATTCTTGTAGTTGTTATTTTCTTGTAGAATGGTGACTAAACTTCTCTCGGTGATGTCAGAAAACACAAGAGCAAGGGAAGGCTTCTCTTTGAATATGGTAAACAGAATTTTGATTTCAAGCAGGAAACAGGTGTTTGTCGTCTGAAGATTAGTTTCTGAAGTAGGTCGACAATCTTGTGGACGTTCGACTGATCCAGTCAGCAGCATAAGTCTGCCTGGTTTGAGAGGGTTTGGGGTTTTTAGATTCTGCTTGTTCGCCAAATTTTGACTCAGCTGTTGTGTGAGATGCTTGAGAAACTCAGAAAAATTCGGCTTGTTTGAAGCTTGGACAAGCGTATCCAAATCGAGTTCCTATAGAATAAAGAAGAAATCGTTACAGGAAAAATTGTTAATTAATGCAATACCATATCCGCAGGAAGCTGAGAAACTTTCTTAAACCCTTTCAGGATGATCTTCTCAAAATTTTGATCAACACTGCTATCGCTCTTCCACCATCTATGTTTTTCGTTCGACCAGTTCCGGAAAAGCATTCCCTCTTGCAATCCATAAATTATCACTCCATCTGAAGTCAAGTCAAAAATCTCCTTATACACCTTTGTCTCTTCATACAAATGCCGTTTCTCTATAAAATACCTCCGGCGGTCTTTCTCACTGAAGTATATCAGAAAGACTTCAAGGAACACCATTTGAAACATTTTTAACAGCAGCCCTGGAGCATGTGTAGCGAGATAAACTCCAATTCCAACTCTCAATATCACAATGAGATAAGCGGAAAGCTTCAGATACCATCGAGATATCGGACTGAAGACAGTAACTACGAGGAGGCATTCCCACCATCCGAACATATACTGAGACAGAAGGACTGGATTGTCGATGTTAAAATCATAGAACTGATAAGCAATGTATGTCGCCATTAGATTGAACATTATATCGAAACCCCATCGCGTAGCAACTCGATTTCTTTTGAGCATTGGTCCTTTCATACGAATGAAAAGGGCAACAACACCAAAATAGAGAAAAATAGCAGATCCGAGCACAGAGCGTCTAAGAGTGACAGAATCTGAAGCGACTTTAAAGTGATATAGCAAATATATTTGATATGGAATGAATGGCGCGACAACAATCATGATCGTGAAACATGATTTGACAATTTTTGAAAGATAAGTGTCGATTGATTCATAGTACAGCGCTTCGTAGCTTTTGTTCTTGAAGTTGAGGAAAAAGTCCATAGCAGTTGAATTGAGATACTCGAATATTTTATTTTTGCACCAGCCTATGGAACATTCAAGTGCTTTTCTTATACTTTCTTCGAGAATAATTAAATTAATCCCGGAAAAAAACGCATGAATTCTGAATTTTCGGAAAAGCCAAAATAATTATTGAAACATTTTCTGAAAATATATTCAATTGAAAGCTTTGATAAATAATTGTTGAGATAGTTTGATTTTCTCGTACGTTGAGGATTGCAAAAGGATTCCAAAATTGGAAGTTGTTAGATTAACTTCATCAACTTTGCAAATCTTTTCATAAGAGTTCTCCTACTCTGAAAAAATGTCTACCTATTTCCTGTGGAAAGAGTAGAAAAATCAATACTTTGTGTGCATAGAGTTAGCACTCAAATCATGCATCTTCTTAATACGCCCGTTTTCTTAATTTTAAGTTAAGCGCATTAAATTCAACATGCAAATGAAATGTTCTACCCCCACAAGATACGATATAACATGAATACATTCATTCATAAGTTTAGTGAAAGATTCAGAATTTCTATAAGACCAGGATAAATATTTATTGATATTCAACCGATAATGGTCTTGCTTCTTCCATTACGCAAGCACTTACACAGGCACTAGTAGTGACTCCTTTAGATTTTTGCTTGGAAAACAAAGCCTTACCTATGAATCAAAGTTGCATAATCACAAAATAATACAGTTCCAAAATAATAATTCGAGAAAGCGGAAAAAGTTTGCAGTGTTGTTTTTTTTTTTTCTGGAATTTTTGGCGTTGAAGAGATTCTTCATACTTCTGAGGTTGATGTAAAATATTAATATTTCACGAGGTGTGGGTATTTGGTTTTAAATAAGAAACCATATTTTGTTAAAGATTAATATCAAAATATGGAAGTGCCAGCTGCGTCTTGGATATAGTGCTCCATTTTCTCCCATATTTCCAGTTTGTGGATAGCCTATTATTCAAAGCCAATATGTAAGACAAAGTTAACAACATATTTGGAGTTTAGGCAATTCATTTGAAGAAGGCTACTCAAAGTTGTTGCTTTCAAAAGCGCAATCTATTAGCATCCAAAATATTATTTTGAAGAATTCTCTATAATTAAATGCATTTTATATTATACATGCAAACAAATAATTAGCATAGCTTGGAAGAACAGCTCGTAATATAATATCAATGAGAAACTCTGAGAGTATTGACGATAAAGAGCAAGAGAATATGCCTGCTCACAAATCTTCTTTAAATTATATCCATGAGGCGAGTTTTGCACTGTTCTAGGTGAAAACGAATAATTCTAATATTTTTATCTACTTGTATTGTACTTAACAATGCTCCAGCATAAATAAAAATTAGAAATTTACAGAAAGTTAAAAAGATGATTTTGGGAACTGCAAGCAATACACATATCCCCATTCTCTCTACAGACCCAGGGCTCGTCGCTACAGCTGCCATCTCAACAGTTACCTGTCTCCTAACCTTTATTATGCTCATCATCAAGAGATCTCCAGACTGTTTTGCGCCTTTAATGATCGGACTTCTCGTTTCAGATTTCATCTATTTTTTGCCAAAATCTATCGTTGCTTTCTCATTCCTCCTAGGAAACTTCTTCTGTCAAGCAGCGATCATTATCCTCGAAGCTGGAAAATGCCTATCTTTCGCATTTTCTGCCCTTTTTGCATACGCCTTTTACTTGTTGACGAAAACCGCGGACGGAGGGTCAATCGTCATGCAGAAAATGCGAACTTTCTTCATAGGTGCGATAATACCAGCGGTTCTTTGGGGGTTACTTACTCAGGTGGCTTCGTATGAGACATATGATAATGAAAAGCATGAATACATAAGGAACATTTCAGAAGAGGACCCAGGGTTGATTGATTTTCAGTATATATTGTTTTCAATCATACCTATGGTTCTTGCGACCATAGTAAACATATGTTTTATGGTGTATGGAGTGGTATCGCTTCGAAAGAAACACCTAACGTGGAGAGATTGGTCTTCAATGCTGCTTTATCCAGGAATGATACTCGTGTGTTGGCTCCCATTATTCGTTGTTTTCGCACTAACTCGGCTAGAAGCGAATTCACATAGCTAAACTATTTTCCTGTCGAAATACCTGTAAACCTACAAGGAGTATTGGACGTGCTCGTCTACGGAGCGACAAATCGAAAATTGTGGGATGCATGTTGTCCAAGAGCCGAAAGCTCTGGCACGAAAGTAGTGTGCTCGGATGATTATCTACAAATCGACCAAGGTTCTCCTTCCGATGATTATCTACAAATGAACCGAGATAGTCCTTCTAATGAGTAATTTCCCTACTGCGAAAAAATTTCTTCATAATTGATGAGTTGATGAGATTTAAGGAGCTGAGAATACATACATATGTTTGTTATCTCGAATATGCTAATTTCTATATAAATTTTGAAATTATCCATTGAGAAATTTACTCATTCTGAACTGCTTCATTAGATAATTCAGTCGCTCGTATAGAAATATTCCTGTAAAATAAAATTCATATATGATGAAAAAAGTTATGAATTACATATCAATTCGTACCGTTACCCCTGAAATTCACAATTAATATTCGAACTACCCTTTGAAACAGGCGAGTTTTTTTTGTTCTAGCTGAAAAGTCTTGAACGTTGAGACTTGTTAATGTGTCTGATATCCAAAAAAAGAGAAATCGAGTAAAGTTATCTGGTCCAAACAGGGTTTAAAGAGAGCGAAACGGAAACCCTATTTTCACTCATCACTTCTGCAAAAAAAAAAAAGGAAAAAACACTTAAAATTTTTCAAGGTAAGTAAACGAAAGCTCTGAGTTTAAATAAATAAAATATTTTCAGACCTCAAGAAGTTTAAAACGATGATTGTAGGATCCGATCATGATGTGGTGATACCGATACTCCAAGCAGATACAGAGCTCGTCGTCACCGCTGCTATTTCAACCCTCACCTGTCTCGCAGCCTTTATTATACTGCTAAGACAAAAATCGCAGGATCCTTTCGTCAAATTAAGCATTGGGCTGATCATTTCAGATTTCATATACTTTTTGCCAAAATCCATCGTCGCCTTCTCATTTCTGAGAGGAGATTTCTTCTGTACAGCAGCGACCGTCATCGTTGAGACTGGCAAATGCCTGGCTTTCGCATTTTCTGTCATTTTCGCATATTCTTTTTATTTGGTCGCGAAGATCTCAGACGGAGGATCAGTCATCAACAAGAAAATACACGCTTTCTTCTATGTTTCCATTATACCATCGGTTCTAATGGGATTACTGACTATTGTATTTCAATACATCAAATATGATCCACAAAACAATGATTGTCGAAGACCTGTCACAGGACATTCAGGCGCATTAGACTACAAATATATCATCCTTGCCACCATTCCTATGGCGATGGCGACTCTAGCAAACATTGTTTTTATAGTCTGGGGATATATATTGAGTCGAAGGAATCCAACGAAATCCACATGCAGAAGTTTGTCTCTTATGTTGCTTTATCCAGGAGTGATACTGGTATGCTGGATACCGATCTTCTGTGTTGCCACGTTGGGCTATTTCAGCGACAGCGGTCGTCTTACTCAGAAAAGTTATAATGCCGTCGAAACGCTTGTAAATCTTCAAGGAACGCTTGATGTGCTTGTGTATGGAGTGACTGCCCAGCGATTGAGGAAACTTTGCTCATGCTTCAAGTTTAAGCCAGAACGCGCGAGTGATGAGTATTTGGTGAATAGTGCAGACGCCGATGAATAGACATGAGATTTTGCTCTCTAATATCCCACAACCTAAGGTCGCTCCTCAAAAATGTCCTTTCAAATGCCAATAAGTCAGTATTGAGATATTTCTAGTGCGAGGAGGAAATGCCGGCTAAATTAATTTTTTTTTTTACTCGTGTGAATCATATCCAATAATTCTGAATAGTTGAAGAGAAATGAAAAGAAACGCTGAACTCCAATTTTTCCTCCTAAATATACATATGAAATCATTATGATTTGCTCATAGGCAATGCATAGGTCTCCATATTAAATCAAATCTGAGTTACCGCTTTCAAATTAAATCTTCCATAGGATCTTCTTTTGCAAAGAGAATCTTGGTTGTAAGTAATTCAAGGCTTACAAGTCCAACAACCCTTTATTTCGAATATAATATCTTTTCCAAAATGCATACGCAACAGCAGTTACCCTGATCTTGAGGGACAATATTTGTTGAATATTTTTTCTACTCTCTCTGCGCTTAAGGGTTTGATGTAAAACGCGTCAACTCCAATCTCTTTAGCCCTGCTCTTGCCCAGTCGGACAGGGTGTGCAAATGATAATGCTAATGGAATCTATCTCCCCGTCTTGGATTATCTGCTTTAAGCATCGAGACCTCTCGAATCCGTCCATATCAGGCGTGTTACAATCCATGAATATCACTTTATATTGGCTCACCTTATTCTCTTCAGAAATATTTCCTTCTCCCTGTCTTTCATAACTGTCTGGATAGCTTGCTTGCGGCTCTACACTGTATCACAATTATAGCTGAACTTGCTGATAATCATCAGATTTATTGAATTACAACTTACTTACAGTTGAGTTAATTATTATAATGGCAATCGCGTAACTGATTTTCGAATTCGGACATCACTTAGTATATTGTATGCTATCTTATGTACTCTTTGTTTACATAACAACCTGTAGATTATGGACATCTGAATTTCAAATAGACTTAGTAATTTCTCGAAAAGTCTCAAAAGCCAAGGGTTTTTGGAGACAATTGTCGAAAATATTTTCCAGTGTTTGGTCCCTGTTATGTCCACTTAGTAAATAGATGAGAGGGTGCTGACTTTTCTGTTTGTCTCTTATTACTTTTCTGATCTCTTTGACTGCTTCGAAGCCATTTAAGATTGGCATCTCATTATCCAGCAGAACTAATGCTATGTCATTAGCATGCTGCTCATAAATCTGGACCGCCTCTCTCCCATTCTTTGCTACCAAGCAGTCAATTCCCAGCTGGGCAGCGAAATTCTGAACAATATCTCGATTAAAGAAATCATCATCAGCAACTAAGATTTTCTTGCGCTTTGACGTCGAATGTATTGACTCTTTCTTCCCAATCACTAATCCATTCAATTTTTTGGCAAGATGAGGATAGTCACAGGGCTTTGTCAAAAATTCATCAGCTCTGATTAGTCCTTGTGGATTCAAGCATTCTTTCATTTCGCTTTCAACCGCGTTTCCACTGAGAATTACAATTTTAGCAGCAGGAAGCTTCTGATCTTGCTCCCATTTTCGAATTTCCGTTATGGCTGCTTTCCCTTTCATAACAGGCATTTCGAGATCGACAGTAATGAGGTCGAAGTATTGAGGGCCTTTCTCTTTGAATATTTTAACTCCTTCTGATCCGTTTGGAGCGATCAGCACTTCTTGGAAGCCTAATTTGGTTAGCATTGCCTTGTTGATGGCTTGATTGATTGCACAGTCCTCTATCACCAAAGCTTTCATCTGACCGTGATTTCTCGTTGCAACTTTTGATGTTTTAATTGTTGGAGAATCCAGAGTCATTTTTTCGATAGATAAAGAAGGAATAGAAGAACAAGCAACCATGGAGGAAGCTTCGGTAGTTGTTAGTATGATAACTGTGAAGCAGCTACCGCTTCTTTCTTGGCTGTCAACGAAGATTTCACCTTTATGGTGATGCACGATAGCTTTTGAAATCCACAGCCCGAGGCCTAGCCCGAGATTCTTGAGCTCAGTATTGGACTCGGCTTGATTAAATTTCTCAAAGATTTTCTTAAGATTGGCTTCGCTAATGCCGCTGCCGGTGTCTGTGACTGCGAATTTTAGGCTACCTGGGGTTTTCTCCATCGATTTTGAGAACCATTTGGAGTTATAATGGTCATTACCTTCACCAAATCTGTAACTAAATTTGTTGCTACAAGCAGTCAAGTAACGTTCATATTCCTGGTTCAAGACGTTGCAGCTGCTGGAGTTTGGAATCCACTCGAAGGATAGTTTGATCGACCCTTTCTGGGTAAATTTGATTGAATTACTAATCAAATTCATGATCACCTGAGTTATTCTCTCTGGGTCAATCACTACAGTATCAGGAAACGCAGGAGTGATTTCAATGATACACAGTAACCCTTTTCCTTCAATCAGATCTCGACATAACATGGAAATATCTTCGATAAACCTCTTCATGTTTGTTGGAGCCG
>ENA-UOUE01001473-UOUE01001473.1-compost-metagenome-genome-assembly--contig:-NODE-1473-length-14786-cov-15.354681_pt1 | contig 14786 bp, 14 predicted proteins | sample MGYA00238146_ERZ747223 | MGnify/ENA primary metagenome ERZ747223 (study PRJEB28781, sample SAMN06268865) | compost metagenome | isolation source: single cell | place: USA: California, Emeryville, Joint... | reverse complement strand
CGAATGGACCCATCGGAGATACCAATCAAAGCCTTTGGCGGTGGAAAAGCTGCGAATGCTTATAAACTGCTCTATAGACAAGTTGAAAAGGCTGAGGAGGTGTTCGAAACGATTCCCGATGACTGCATCCCAGAAGACTTGCGAAGCTCGATCGAGGCTGAAAAAATCGCTGAGCAGGTCGCTGAAATCGAGAGAATAGAAAAAATGAATAAGATTGAACTCCGAGTTCATTACAAAAAAGAAGTTAAGGTCATCCCTGCAAATCTGAAGGAAACACTGGAAGAATTTTTCGAAAGAGCTTTGAAAGAGCATAACTTATCGGAGCTTCCTCGACATAATGTCAGTATCAGAGCCTACCAGCCAAGTTCAGAGACGATGCAGGACACTTACACAGGAAAGGAGAAAAAAGCGTTAGAAGACTTAAAAATCTATTCGCAGAAAAACTTGATCATCGAGACAAAAGAAGATGCAGAGGAATTTACTGACTATGATTCAGATCGTATCAGCTTCAAACTTTCCTTATGGAGAAACAACTTGATCTCATTGGAAGAGAAAGAGCTTCAGTTGAAAACGATTTCAATATCCAAGAAAGCGCTCTTTGGAGAGTTTATGATCGAAGCTGCCAAACTATTTGGCCTAGAACCTGAAAGGCTTCGCATTTGTAAGAAACAGTATTGGAAAGGACAGCCATCAGCAGAAATACTTTCGAAGGAAGGTAATACAGGGAAGACTTTTCTTGAGCTGAAGCTGTTCGAAAATATGATTCTCTATGTCGAAGAAATCGAATCACAAGAATCAGCGTGTAAGTGGGCGACTGAGTTCGAAAAGGACGCGTACAGACGCAAAATTAGGTTTAACAACCCTCGGAAGGAGATTTCTATCGATTATGGGGTCGAGTTTGACGGCTCCGTTGTGGTTGACTCAAGGGGAACTTTGCAACAATTAAAGGAAGAAATCGGAAAGGCATTAGACATTAACGTGAATGAGTTTATTATGAAAAAGGGAGGCAAAATGGGAGTTGAAATTAAAGATCTGAGTAGGACAGTTGAAAGTGAGAACTATGTTAATGGAACCTCTCTTTTCATTGAGTTTGGCACACCTGCTAAGTCAGGAGAATTCCGTCTTCATTTCTTCTATGCCCGCAAAATTGTGCCTGAAATAGATGCTTTTTCTCATAAATTCGAAAGTCTTTGTGAGCTTTCAATAGACGGAGGGACCAAAGCCAGCGGTGTGAAGGTACTACTTGTGAAGGAGCTGAAGGAGAAATTAGGAATAGAAGCTGACCCTCGCAGGCTGAGGCTGCGGGAGAGAGCCAGCGAGCGCATGACGAAGATTTATAGAGACATTCCGATGAAAAACCAACAGATCTCTGACAAAAAGCAAATTGCTGTGGAAGTTCTGGATTACGATGACACTGCTGGAAATGACGACGTACTAATCGTTGTGAGGAAATGGGACTCGCAGACGTTCGAACTTTCCCCGAGGATGGATTTCGTCGTCAATAAAAACATCTGCTTGAAACTCTTCGCAGAACTTCTTCATGAAAAATATCCTGAAATATCGGTAAATATAAATGAAATAGTAAAGTAACGGTGCTTTATTTTTTAAGATTGACAATCTTATTGGTGTGAAGATTCTTGCTCCATGGACAATGAACAGATACACTCTGAACTTCGAAATTGTAAGTCGCTGCCACTCAAATTCCTGCTAATTATAATAAACCTCTTCTAGTGGAATGCGATGGATGAAGAGAAGCTAGTCGTTGCCGATCATCCTTTCTATTTCACAAACGATGGGTTCCTTCTTGTGTAATGACTCATTTTATAAAATTTTGTCGCTTAATATATTCTTCATATGTGCTTAGGATCAAGGACAAGTCGCAACCGGTTCGAGAACTTACCCTCCAAGAGCAAAAGGAGCTGGGAGTCACAATTTCGAGGAATACTGCTGCCGATTTTAGGAGAGTTGGAGGAGTCTATGCTTCTGAAGGTCAAGGGGTAAAGATAAAGATAAAAACGTAACAGAGCTCACAGTGGTTGATGCTAATATGATAAATAATCTAGGAAAGAGGAGCAAGAGAAAGAAGAACAAGAGAGACTGCTCAAGGCTATAGAGGAGAAAAATAAACCAGTTCAGGAAACTCCCGTGATCGCCACCGAAGTATGCCTTCCAGAAATGATATTTGAGTAATTTTCTTTGCTTCAGAACAAGAAGAAGGAGGAGAGCGAAGTGGAAACGGAACAATTAGGTGAAGAGGATTTATGCCCATTAGGCTTTTAGTAGATCAAAACTACAAGCTTATCAGAGCTCAAGAACAATCCTAGAGAAGTTAATTATATTTTAATATGAACGCTCAATTATTCAAAAGAGAGTCAAAGTCACTAAAACTTACAATTCGTTTGCAGATGTTAAATGCTTATAAATTCCAAGAAATGAAAGTGTAATAAAAATTAGTACAATCTTTTTCGATATAGTTATTGGCTCTCAATTAATTCAACGAACTGAGAGAGGTCACCTGATTTGTTCATTAGCTTGATAGATATGAACTTCGGATGAAATATACATTTCTAAGCAAGAAGTTATAGATCTCAAAATCGAACTCATCAGACCAAATTAATCAAATTGCCACCTGGTGTACAACGGATATTAACTCGGTATATAGGACTATATGAACATTGAAAATAAACTTTTGTCTCGGAACGCGATGCCGAGTCAATTCAAGTCAATCCTATAATTCACTCTGAAACATTTACTTATAAAAATCAATGTAAACGTCTCAAAACTGATTTATGGATCTGCTAATGATGAATCTTATTCACTATACACAATGTGTCAATCAAATTAAAAAAAAAAACACCATTAACTTCTTAATCGAAGATTGTTGGTCTATTTTGAAGGAATATTTCCTTCACCATTTCATCTTCATCCTCTGATTCGAACTTCCTTTTGATCGTGAAGTAGTCTTTTCCTTTGATTTCCCTCACAAACTGCATCAAGAAGAAAAATCCAAACGTATTCAGCATAATAAATAGCACCTGCAGATCGCCTCTCACCGAAACAAAGCTTCCGTAATTAACAAGGTAAATAATCCAGATTAATAGCGCTCCTAATGCCCATTCAACTGCTTGGACTATGCTGATACCTTGGTCCGGAAGCAGATAGCAATAGAACATCCAAGTTATCGGTCCATACGAGAACGAATAAGCCGTGATGTAGACCAGCTCAGCGACATCAGGGAGAATATAAATCTCCTCAAAGTCACATAACACTGCAACCGAAGCCATGACGATCAGGATCGCTCCTCCCATCAAAAGAATTTTCTTTTTCCCTCGGAATCCGAGAACGAAAGCAGTTGCTATCGAACCCACTGCAGCACCGAGTGTCCAGCAGACAACCACGATGTTACTACGGTCTCCGATGTATGCTTTATCGCTGATAGCATCTTCCTTTGAGCAGAGGAAAGCATTCACTAGAGTGGTTTGCTTGAAAAACCCAAGACCCAAGCAGACGATAGTACGATAGAGATATTTCTTCTTAAACATATTAGCGAACACAGGCTTTTTATCGGGCTCAGATTGATCGTTCCGGATAGAGACAAGCTCTCTAGTTTTCGCAATAATCCATTCTTGTTTGTAGTACGAGTTGAGGACGCTGGATGCTTCGTGGTCCATGTTCTTGAACGTGTAGTATTTCGCCGTGTCTCTTTCCCAGCAGAATATGTATAGCATGCAACGGAGTAGACTCGTAAGTAGAGGGATAGCAGCCAGCAGCCGCCAGAGTTGTGCATGCTCTTCGATAAACGTTTCTTTTACGAATCCTAAGAAAGCAAGTGTTGCTCCGAGGCGTGAAATCACGAACCCGAAAGTAAAGCTAATTTGATTCATTGGGGCATAGCGATGGAAGACTTCTCGTGGGAGCATCTCGAAGGTGAAGAGATGAACAACGACAGTGTTTATACCCGCCGCAAGTCCCGTGAGGAAGCGTCCGATAGCAAATGATGCTTCTTGCTGGAGAACTAAAGTCATACCAATGCCCAGAATTCCAACGAGGTCCGCGAAAACCATAGTTTTTTTCCGACCGATGGATGGAGCAGTACAGCCTGCAACCAAGGCTCCGAGCACACCGCCGCCCATAAAGAGTAAGTTAAAGAAGAGAATATCACTCTGAACATTGGCTATATTCAATTCCTTTGCAAGTGCTGGTTTAATGTCATCGAAAGTACTCAATTGATAGCCCACAAAGAAAAGCCCTAAATTTGCAATGAGACATTCAGCGACGATCCTTGGTAAGCGTTTGTAGGTGATTGCTGTTCTGATTTTCTTAGGTCTCATTTTGTACTCTACAAATTCGAATAATTTTTAATTCCTGTGAATATTTGAGATTACATCGCATCTATATCAAGATTTTCGAGAAATTTATGCTTTTTTGTGTGAAAACCAAACCGTTGATGAATGCGGTATTACATTTCAGAGATATGATGAGAAAAGTAACAGGAAAATTATAGAGTCTTTGCTGTTCATAGCAATTTCCGTCTTCTGAAAATTGAGATGGATCCAAAATTTTGAGCCACACTCGAAAATTTTCATGGGAATTATCGAATACGAATGTAAGCACTTGTCAGCACTTTTTCATTGCAGACCAATGCCTACTGATATAACATTATTTGAATCTAGCTCGAGGTACCATCTAAAACGAAACCTTGTTAATGAAATTCTTCCGAAGTAGCAGTGAGGTGATATAAAAGAACAAAAAGCTTTTTTACAAACGCTGAGCATCTCTGCAGAGAGAGTGTGCTAATTAAAAGTTACTTTGACTTGAATATTATAATTTTTCATAGTGTTTGCAAATTAATATCGTTTTTACTCTAATGACACGAATAAGTAATAGAAAGTTATAATTTTTATGCCTCTAATTGAAGAGCTCAAATTGCTTTACTTTGGCTTAGAAAAATATCAAATCGTTTTTAAACCTCACGAACTGCCTCATAAATATAATCAAATAGTAAATTTTGGAAAAATTCTTATGGAAAGCATTGTCTTTTCGATGAACTTCATGCTAGATCTGAGCTCCTTCGTGATGGACTAGCCGATTAGAGGCAGGAGCACAAAATGATGTTGTGATCGAAGTTACATCAAAAACATTAAGTTCGATATCTCCTTTAGGCCACTACTCCATTGGACAACAATGCTATTCTCACTCATAAATCCTCAGAATAGAGGTAACTGCAATAGCCGTGCTCAGCACTTTGGAGCAAATTCCAACAAAAGCCCAAATGAAATTGAGAGTACTCTTGAAAATTTTATCTTTAATTCAATCAAATAAAAGCCTCCGAAGTCATAAATTCTTACGGAAGTTGTGTTTGCACTGGATAGATAACACCGAAATTGCTAACAAATAAATTTTAATAAAACCAATAAACGCGACTAAGTTATCATAACTTATGAACACAAAGCTCCCCATCGGATCAAAGAAGGCCGAAGAATTAGGTCTTTCTCGTCCAAAGTAACCGCTCAGATTTCAACTCCCAAATACTAATGTTTACAAATCCCAGAGATAGCCCTCTCAGAAAACAAAGCCAGGAGGTTGGATCCAAGAACAATATTGATAAAAGGTAGCAGAGTTAATTCCAATAGCATCTCATTGTACTTTAGCGACATCAGCTTGGATCAAATAGATAAAATGGATATTCCAGGCATTAGGAATGCCAATGACAGTAAATCTGATGTTGGAGATAAAGATAAGACTCCACGTGAAGGAAATCAATCTGTTCGACGAGGAAGTGGCAATATTTGTATCGTGGACAATGAAGCTAATCACATTTCATATAGGCTTGAGAAATCCAGAGAAGGCCGATTCTCAAACTAATCTCAACAATTCTTTTTCGAAATATAAGCAAAGTCCCTTGAGCAACAGCATGTCAAGCCCAAAAGGAAAGGTGCCCAACCTTAAACTCAACGATGATTCGCTAGAAAAGCAACGAAGTGAATCAATTGATGGGAATTCACAAGGAGGCGGAACTCCTAGTAACTAACACAACTAAACCGAGCAGTTTTTTACTGTTTTTATTAAGAAAAAGGCGCAAAACATCACCCTCATGGTTCAAGTATGTCAGAGCAAGCCCCAAATAAAGTAAAACACTTTATTTCTCATTTCAGTGTCTTATAAAATTTGATAGTCTCCAGAAATGAGTCAGAGTATCAAATAAATCAGCATTCCTTAAGATTTACATGAAATTTTCTCAGTCCTAGCGCAAGCAAAAGTGACGCACAGTCCAGGTCTCAGACCCACAAGTAAAAAGGACTCTATAGGCTCGGCTGCGTTAGCAGGAGGGCAAGTTGGTACTTCACCAGGGTTGACCAGGTAATTTGAGAGCATTAGAGAGATCCAAAACTCAAATAAATTTATTATCATCAGTGGCAGCATCGCATTTGCTCGAGATTTCACAAGTAACAAAGTCAAAACAAGCAATGTGAAGGTCATTGCAAGAATTCGTCCAATGAATGAAATGGAAAAAGTGAGAAATAGGAAATTTTTGCATTTTTCGATTAAACAATGAATAGGAGCTTCAATCAAGTGGTGTGGGCTATGAATGTATTACATTCCCAACCGAAAATTCTTGCACAGTGATACCAGAAAATCAAACTTTTACGCTCGATCGATGTTTCAAGCCGAACTGCCTTCAAACTGATATTTATGACTTCGTTGGAAAAGAAACCATAGAAGACGTGCTGAGTGGCTATAACGGAACTGTTTTTGCTTATGGACAGACTGGTAGTGGAAAAACTCACACAATGTATGGCGTTATGCATGATCCTGATTTGAAGGGTCTTATTCCTCGTGCAAGGTTTGTGTTTTTCTTTTTGGATAGCAGCCAGTTTACTCTTCATTTGTTAATTAGCGAGCACATCTTTGAGTTTATCAATTCGATCGAAGAAGATGTCGATATCTCTATCAAATGCTCAATGCTGGAGATTTATAAAGAAAATTTATACGATCTGTTGGCAGGAGATAAAATGGTCGGCGATAAGCCAGCAGTCGAACTAAAGATAAAAGAAAATCCACGTCGAGGTATTTACGTAGAAGGGCTTACTGAAGAGGTATATTATAAAAAATAGACACTTTAACACTTATATTTTTCAGGATGTTGGCAGCCCCGAAGAGCTCATGGAACTGCTTGAAACAGGAGAAAAACAAAGAACCGTCGCAGCAACAAGAATGAACAACTACAGCTCAAGAAGTCATTCTGTTTTCACTATGGAAATCATTCAAAGATTCACAAATGAGGCAGAGAAGCGTGGCAAATTAAATTTGGTTGATCTTGCTGGCTCTGAGAAAGTCGGGAAAACCGGCGCTACTGGGGAGACGCTTGAAGAAGCTAAGAAAATCAATCTTTCGCTGTCATGTTTAGGTTTCGTTATCCATGCGCTTACGTCTCACTATGAGCATATTCCATACCGAGACTCCAAACTGACTCGTATTTTGCAAGAGTCATTGGGAGGAAATTACAAAACCACGCTGATTGTTGCTTGCTCACCATATTCTTCAAATAAAGAGGAGTCCATCTCAACGCTTAAATTTGCTTCTCGAGCAAAAACTATTAAAAACCATTTCAAAATGAACATTCAAAACTCTCCAGAGGCTCTCATGGCTGTGATCGAAGGACTTAAACTCGAACTCGAAGAGTGCAGAAACGAGCTCTCCAGATATAAGGAGGGAGGCATTCCAGCGAGTCTCAGCTCAGCCGGCAACAATGCCCTCACTCAGGGACAATCTCCAGAACAGCACTCAAGAAACTGGTCTCGCTTCAGAAGCAGTAAAGGCGAAGTTCCTCAACTCTCTCTTGAAGAAAAAGAAAAACTCTTTGAGGATCTTCAGAGCCTCGTCAAGCTCGACGATTTCGATCCTAAAGCAAAGTAAGATTTACCACTCCCTCGAGAAATTTGAGTGATATATTTTCATAATAGCATGGAAAAGATCCGAAAGGAGCATCAACAAAATAAAGTCGAGGTAAACGTGGAGGAGATACACAAAAAAGGCATGGAAAAGATCATCGATAGCAGTCTCGGGTTCTTCAAAGGTGAAGTTAACCAAACCCTTTCCGCGAAGCTTGAAGAAGCGAGTAATTCATAGATTGTTAAGAATCCATTAATGATAATATTTTGGAAAATAGAGGGTCTGAAGAAAGATTATAAAACATACTCGTACTACAAGACTAACCTAGAGCTGCTGACTCTGAATGAGAGTCTGCAGAAACGAGTCACACAGTTTTCAAAAGAGCTGGAGCGCGCTCACAAGGAGCTGATTGAGAAGGATGCGAAACTCAGCGAGCAAGAAAACGAAATTGTTCTCTTGAAAAACCAGGCGCTTGATTACCAAAAACAAATTACTACTCTAACGCAGCAGAACGATATTTTCAACCTCACAGTCTCCAGCCAAGCGAACGATCTTGAGACACAAAGAGTTACCATTGATATCCTCAAGAAAGAAGTTGAAGCTATCACTCAGGCGCAAATCGCCTCAGATCAAGAGATCGAGAGACTGCTGAGCGAAAAATCCAGTCTGATTAATTCTAAATTCCAAGAGTTTATGAAACAAGATCCAAAATTCAAAGAAGTTAAGCTTCCTGATTATTTCAAGCACTCCTACAACTTCAATTATGAGCCTTTCTATGATCAAGTGCCTCAATCATCCGTTATTAATCCAAACTACAACGAGAGCAAAATGGCCTTCAGAATCAAAATGACAAGTGAAGATCCCCTCAACACGATATCGAGTCATACAGAGCGGCAAGATGAAGATGAAAGTGATGAAATAAATTACGAGAAAACGCCAAAAGAGAAGTGGTCGCAGTCAGAAAAACCTTCTCAGTATGAGAAAGGGTCTGCAATGCTCAAAAAACCTCAGCTTCAAACGAGAGATTCTTTCATTTCTGAACTTGATCTCGGAAATGCGTTCAACAATGCGACAAATGTAAATAATTTTTTGATTTTTCAGAACTTTACAAAAATTTGTAGAATTTGAAGGAAGTGATAGAAATACCCTCCCAAGTTCAGGCAGTATTGAGCAAATTGGCTAATGGAGGCATTCTGAGAGATGCTTTAGAAGAACAAAACGGCATGTCAACCGAATTTTTGATTTATATTCTGAAGCAGCAGCTCTTGCAGTAATCACTAACTCTACGAGCATAATATGACCTCTTTTTTTTTCTCTCTCTCAAAAGAGCTTGGATAATAAATCAGCATCTCGAAAGAACTATCTCGGCGCTTGAGTGGAAGCAAATTATCGAATATGGAAAAGCGAAAATTAAGTCTTACTATACCAAAATGCAAGAAAGACATATTAAAAACTTGGAAAAGGTCCTTGATAAGTCAAGGATAAGTCACGCCCAGTTAAGAAAAAGGTAAACTTTGAATCATTTAGTAGATTTTGATAAAGTATCAACAGAGTGGAGGATGTTGAGCTTGAAACTATTAAACTCAGAGAAGCAGCGGCTGGTGTAACAGTGGGCAATTTGGAAACGCACAAAAGCGTTCAGAAAACTGGGTCAAGAGCTCGCATACTTAGAAATGTCAAGCATGAGGGAAGAAGAATGGGAAGGTATCTACATATATCGAGGATGTTTCAAGGCTTATAATCGTTATTATGCAGACTGGGAACGATAAATTCAAACACTCTCCAAGGACAAGGTGATATCAGCGCAAGGAATGAGGCTAGTGGAAAGAACACTACGACCAATAAAGAATCAGAGAGACCAAGCTATCAAAAATTACATACTGAGACAGAGTCTTATGACCAATCTGATGAAATGTTTAAGAAAGGTGCCGAATTTCCCTTTTTTGTCATATAAACTGAATTGTATTTTGCTCATAGGAGGAACCTGGACCGATCAAACGAATATCTTAAAAGAAATTGAGAACGGTAGGATTTTACACTCTATAGAACATCTAAATTGACATTGATTTAGATATCAAAAGTTCTTCAGCAGAGCCAAGCACCTTGGACGATGCGAGATCGATAATCAACCTGAAGAACGCGCTCATCGTCAAAATGAAAAACTACATCATGAACTTTATGACAGCAGCACCATCTGCCAATACCATAATGGCAACTGGTGGCTTGTCAGATGTCCATCAAAATCTGATTGAATATCTGAAGTACGAAAATGACCGATTGGAAAATAAGTTATTATTGCTCCAAACCGAGCTGAACGTTGAAAAGACCAGATCCGAGCAGATGAAAGAGGTAATATATAAACTGTCTCAGGTCCCTCTAAATGAAATAAACTACATTTCAGGCTTACAACGAGCAGAAAAAACAAATGACGAAATTGAACCATTTGAACACTGAGCTCGAGGTTGCCGGTCGCAACGCTCTCAAGAAGGAGAATGAGTCATGGCAGAAGATTATTGACGACATTAAAGTAAATTGGCTTGAATCTTCAGGTCGAATGGAATGATAATTGAAATAGGCAACTCACGCTAAAGAAATCATGCGAAAGCAAGAGGAAGTCGCCAAGCTACATGATCTTCTTGCTGCCTGGATATTCAGGTACATGGAGCTCCAGGAAGCGAAAAATGTGGCAGCTACTCATGCTGAAATAATGCTCTATGAGTAACTCATTTCTTCCTTCTCGTGTCGGAGCTTATACCATCCTTTAGAGTGTTTAAAAGAAGAGAGTTCCCTTCTCGTCAACAGCTAGAAAAAGCGCTACATTCATCTAAACCGACACACAGGGGGGTCTTTACTGATACAAGGATACAGACTGAGCCAAGCCAGTAGAAAAATAACTCATTTCTTCTCTTATCTAGTTAATTTTAAGGTCCTCACCTATGAGAACAAAGGGCAGCGGAAAAAATGAACTCAATACATCGGTAAATCTCACATCTCCAGACCAAAAGAAAGGAAGAGATTTTAAGAGTCTATTCAAGTGGTAAGAACTTTCCATGTAAAATTTGAACGCAGAGTCATTATAAGCAATTAATTTGGCAATATTTTCCTTCCAAATTTTATACTTAAGGTTTTTATTCCTAAAATTGACGTTATACACAGAAATTTCTCTAATAGAAACTGAAGTACCCAAGTCAAATTCTTCCATGAAGTTTATAGCAATGCTCATGGGTATGTTGGAAGTTTTGAATAAATTTATATTAACTCTGTTAGAATCAGTAGGTCTTAACTCTTCACTTTAGTAGATGCTCAAGAATTGAGTTCTCGAATTAATGGTTTTCTCTAATCTAATTGTGGAATAGCCTTCAGATCGATGCCTTTAGTTCTATAAATTCTATATATAGTCACGATATCCGACTTAACGAAAACACATATTCGCGCTGGAAAATGAAAAAGTAAAAGCTCTAGCTATCGAACCCCTTTAGAGAATAAAATCGATCTCCTCATTGATATTAATTGCTCGTGGAGGCTTGAATCAACAGCTAAGCTTCAAGAAACTTCTTTGATAGTGAAGCCTTTTCGGATTGTAAGCTACGGCCGTTCTACATATATTTTTTAAATCGAAGCTATTGATTATTTGTCGATAAAATTCTCATATCTAAGGCGTGTTGGCCACTAAAATCCTCTTTTTGAGCTTCAAGAATTCCAATCATAGCAGAAAGTTAAATGGGTTCTTCATCAGATCAAAAGCCTCAGAATAATCGAGTAACAAAAACCCTACTTTTGATTTAGAATATTCTCTTCGTGATCTGCAGTCTTGACATCCTCTGATAAACTCACAAAGGTACAGCTTCTATTCAGCAGTGCACCAGACCTTTATTGAAAAATAGCTTCTGAGTCCGATAATTACTTTTTTAGCATATGTGGATACGATAAATGAAACATTAAAGAGCCAAACGCTTCCACTGCGAGAGACCAACTTAGCTTCGCATTATTAGGGCTTGGAGACTGGTTTGCTGAGTTTTATTGCTTTACTTTTTGAATCCTAAAAGAAACGAGCGAATTTGCTTATTCATCGGCGAATTATTAAGCGAATTAGAATTCCAAATCGTTCTAATAAAAAAATTTCAATATTCCAGTTTCCAGCTTCGAAGCTTAATTACCATCCTATAAAATTTCTAATTTTCAATGGATATCAGAAATTTAATCGCGGGTTTATCTGCGCTGTACAGCAAATCTGTCAGATCCGTAACAAATTATTTCAGTTTGGATGGGTATATGTTTGTAATAAAACATGTCTAATTTATCTAAACAACACCTTCAGTCTGAAACCCCAGACTGGCCAATGATCGACTCCTACCAAGTAAAAACTAAAAAACTCGACAATTTTGCTTGAGCAGTTTACAGCACAGGAAAAATACACAAAACACACCACTTAGCAATAATCAAATTGAAGAGAAGCTTCTTCAACATAGAGGTACCAGAAATCATTGTCGAATTCGCGTCTTAAAAACTTATCACCGCCCTTAGACCTTCTAAATACAAAAGAGAATTCTAACATTGCGCTTTTTCCGAGTGGAAAAGATCTTACTATGATGGAGGGTGGATCTGGTCTCCAAACGACTAAAACCAACATACATGATGTGTTACGATCTAGAGAGATACATAGAAAGCTTCAGAACCAGGTAATAATGAAAAAGTTAATTTTATCATTAATCCTGTAACTCCATTTGGGGTATTTCCAAACTATAGCGACGGGCTTGGATACCTAATGAGCTAGAGCTCGATTGTCTCAAAACAAGTTTTGAAGCAAACAAAAATCCTTCGGTAGCTGAAAAAGAAACGCTTCTTAACAATCTTCAGCAAGATTTGAACACGAAAATAAACACGAATCAACTTGCTCGATGGTTCCAAGTGACCCTCTCAAGTTTGGTTGGTTATCTAATATCGCTGGTAGAATGAAAGGGAGAAAGTCGCAGAAGAAAAAGATGGCAAGAAAATTATTTATAAAAAGTTTACGAAAGAGGAATTAGCGTACCTGAAGGGCTGTTTCGCAAGAGTAAGGATGCTTTCCTCAGAACACTGATTGCTTTTTGATCGCTTCTTTAATTTTTTTTTTTTCTTTCTGTGCACTGATCTGGTTAAGTGGCAAATTTCTCTTTATACTCATTTAAACGGGCCTAACTGATATTATCATTTAGAACAAGTATCCAAAGTTGGAAGAAATGATAGATATTGCTCGCAAATTGAACTCAAGTATTTCGAAGATAGAAAATTGGTATAAACACAGCAGACGATCCCTTGCTAAAAAAGGACTTTTTAGTCTTAAGGTATTTTTTTCCATGAGAATTACAAAATACATCCTTTTTGCTAGAATAAGAAATATTTTAAGAAAGAAGAGCTTGACGTTCTCCAGGAAAATTTCTCATTGTCTCCCAGACCGCCCAAAGAAAAATACGCCGAGATGTAGAATAATTGTGTCTCCTTTTTCTTAAAAAAAATTTATGAAACTTCTAGAGCTAAGAAGTTGGAGTGTGATGTGGCTCATGTGAGGAACTGGTTTGCGAATCGGCGTAAAAAACTCAAACAACCTGTCAATCAATCTCCGTAATTACTTTTCGCTGAAACTTGTGTCAATATCATCTTAGAATAAACCTGAAATCTGAAATACATCAACCTTTTAACTCTCAAATGAGAACATTGGACCATCCCATTCAGACGAATCAACAGAACCAGTTGATTCAAAATCTGCCCATAAATGATTACAAGACTACTGTACCTCATCCAACTCAAAGAGAAATACAACAACCAGGAAATTTGGTTCATGGGCCTCAGCTGGGTACTCTTCCTGTAAATGTGATAACAGCAGATACCAACAGGGCGCTGGGATCAAATATCTTCCCTCAAAATGGAGTGTATTACTCCAACCCTTTGCCTCAGTTCATCCCCACAACTTCAAATATTCCAAACAGTCTGTATCCTAATTCACAGATACAGTATGTCCCTTTAAATTGCAATCCTCAGAACGTTTTTACTCCATATTATCAACAACCTCAAAGACTTCCACAGTCCAATCTTCCTGTCATCTACCAGATGGGAACACCAACTTCTCATCAAAATTCTCAAATTCATAGTGGAACACTTCAGGAAGTACCAATGATCAAAACAGAGTTACTGCTACCAAATAGTCAGGGTTCGGCATCAAGCAATCGAAGTCACTCGTCAGAGAGTAGCAGTAACGTTAGCAAAACAGAACATGAGAGCACATATAGTGTCAGCAATACAAACAAAATCCTGAGCAAAGCAGGCAACTTCATATATGAGACCTCTCGAAATGAGTCTGCAAACCCAAGTATTAAACATGATGAAAGAAAAATGAAAAACGATAAAGAAGTAAATCCACAGAATATTTACCTGGCTAGAAACAATTTCAATCTGAGTGGAGAGCATCGAAAGGAGCAAGGTTCTCCGACGTCTTTCACAACTGAACTTCAATCAGGCTCAAAAGTTCCCAGGAATGCTTCTCCAATTCTCCAAAGTCCATGGATTGCAACCAGAGGAACGTATACTCCGAGTTTCGTAAACCCTCCCAATGTTCAGCCAGTTATCAACCCTCCAGTCCAAATAGTTTCTCAACACTCAATTGAATTCGCGAATACCATGAGTCAACCGCCTTATGTAGTTGGCCTCATGTATCCTCCTAGTCAAACCGTAACAATGAACTATATCCCTACCATTCAAACAAATAGTTTTATTTACAACCCTGCGCTAACTAACTATCCCACAATGTCAGAGGTGAGCCTGGTACACCAAGTTGGTGTCAACCAATGTAGTCTTAACACTTACTTAAAAGTTGAGTGAGATTTCAAAGGACCAACTCTGGTAGCAAACTGTGACAG
>ENA-UOUE01001472-UOUE01001472.1-compost-metagenome-genome-assembly--contig:-NODE-1472-length-14790-cov-12.670903_pt1 | contig 14790 bp, 7 predicted proteins | sample MGYA00238146_ERZ747223 | MGnify/ENA primary metagenome ERZ747223 (study PRJEB28781, sample SAMN06268865) | compost metagenome | isolation source: single cell | place: USA: California, Emeryville, Joint... | reverse complement strand
GAGGTTATCCGCTTCAGTTCCTTCGCTTCCTTTTTGAAGCACATAAAAAACTGGGGCTGGGGGCTTCTTAGAGTCTTTGTGAGGTTTTTCTTTGCCTTTTTTATGATCTTTTGGTTTCTTATCTCCAGTCTTCTTTTCAGGCACTGATTTTTCTTTATGTTTTTCACTACTGCCAGAAACATCAGCGGAGTGGATCTCAAGACTCTTATCAGGTCTCTCTTTATCGCTTTTAGAGCTTTCAGAAGACGTTTTTGACAGATCATGCTTTTTGTTGTCTTCAGATCCGTTTTTTTTGTTGTCGTCCTTTGGATTTGGGAGTCTGTAAGGCAGCTCAAATCCCGATTTCTTGGTCGGAGTTTTTCCCTTGTCTTTAGCACCCTCATTTTCAGGTAACGCATTTTGAGTGTCTAATTTTTCGGGTTTAGTTTTTTTAGAGAAACTGGATTTTTGCGGGTGTTTCTTCGGAGGTTCTTGGACAGGTCCCAGCGTAAATTCTTTTGTGAGCTCAGGAAGCTGTGGCTCGAATGAGAATTCGTGCTGCATATGAAGCACTTCGAGTCGATTGCTTGGATCTACATTCTCTGCGCCCTCTTTATTCTCATTTGAAGGGTGCTGTATATTGTGATCATCTTTTGTCTGGACTGCCCCAACAGGTTGCTCGTTGGCCTGAGAGAGATCTTCCTTGAGGAGACCAGCGTCTTCTTTTGCCCCGGTTGCCGGGAACTGTAACTTCGGGACGTCTTTCGATTTGGATTTTCCTTTTGGGGCTTTCTTCGAACTTCCTTCTTCTTTGAGGGGAGTAGGGTCTGTGCTTAATGGATCTTCAGTCTTTTGCCCGAGTTGCTTTTGAGGAGTGAGAAGTGAACCCAGGTCAATCGCTTCTCTTGGTAATTGGTTGCTTTTGGGAGGATCAAATTGCGACTCATGAGGTTTATCTGTCTTCTCTTTTGGTTGAGGAGATTTTTGAGATTTCTTCTGGCTCTGTTTTGAGTTTAGAAGCACTTTGACAGCTGCTTTTTTGGGTTTTTCTTGAGGATTTGTTGTCATGTTTCCGATTGGTTCAGGCTGTTCGATATTCTGGATGTGTTTGTCATCCTTCTCCTCAGGGTTAATTTCTTCGAGGTTGTCTCCAACTAAATGTTGTTCAAGAGATTTTGGGTCATCATTCTTAGATCGATCAGTCTTTGATGTAATGAAACGAAGAGAAGAATCTTCTGGATCTAAGTCTAGCTTTGCTGTACTCTGAGCGGTGTTTTTAGACCTGCCAGTATCTTTATCAAAATCGTTCTCTGGAGAAGCTTTTCTTTCTGAAGGGAGTGTATCCTGTTTCACCGGATCGTTTTCTGGCAGAGAGGTATTTGTTCCTTCCTTTGGCTGAGCCTTCTTCGACTTTTTCTTTGGTAATTCTTGTTTCTGGCCTAAATTGGAGTTAAACTTTTCCATAAACATTGAATTTTTACTTTTAGAGTTCTCAGGAGTTGGCTCTCGCTCAGCCTCTCTTTCCATGGACTTTCCATTTGGTTCTTTGGGTTCGGTTTGGGTCAAGACTTTTGCTTTTTGAGGTTGATTCTTGACTTGTATTGGAGCAGCAGTTTGCTTTTGCTTCTCGCCTTTCTTTACAGTGAGCTGCTCTGCAGCGACTTCTACTGGTTTCTGCGACTGCAGAGTGATATTGTCTTCTTCTACAATAGCTTTCTCTTCAGTTGGCTTAGTGGGTTTCGGGTCTTGCTCTTCTTTGTCCTTTCTACGAGGTCGATCTGAACGCCGTTTGTCTGAGGCTTCATCCCGAGGTCTTTCTTCGTGTCGAGGACTTCTTCTTGCTGTTGATTTTTGATCGGAATCTGATTTTTGGTCAATATTGGTTGACAAGTCATTTGCTTCATCTTCTGGGTTTTCTTTTTCCTTTCCGAGCTTCTCGTCTGTTTTTTTTGGTTTCGAATCAGGTTTCTTCTTGGTATCCTTCTTCTTTGATTCCTCTGGTTTTCCTTTTGATTCCTCTGATTTTCCTTTTGATTCCTCGGGTTTTTTCTCAACTTTTTCTGGAATTTTTTCATCAGTTTGCTGTTTCGCCTTTTTCCCATCAGTTCCTTTTTTCGTTGGCGAAGCTTTAGGAGCACTATTACTATGTTTTGAATTTTTTTGATCGCTTGCTCTCGGTTTATTATGGAGGTTTGTTGAATCCGGGTTCAAAACAGGATCCTCTTGATGAATTTTTTCTGGCTGATCCAAGACATCAGTGTTTTGTGGGTTCTCTTCATGATATTTCGGAGCTATCGTCTGTTTAACTTTCTCAGCGTTCTTTGGAGCAAGTTGACCGAAAGTCATGACTTCTGCCTTGTGTAACTCAGGAGTGATTTCACTTAATGTTCCTTGCATCGTTTCTGGCTGGCCACTATGGAAAACGATTGGTTCACCTTCCTCAACATTCTTAATCTCCTCGCTTGGAGTAGCATGTTGGGGCTTAACTTGAGTTCGAGGATCTTCTGGTTTTTCAGAAGTAGATTGAAGTTTCTGTTGTTGTGAAGGAAGCACTTTCGCTTTTTTCTGTGGAAGTTGGTTTGATTTAACTTCGGCTTGCTTTAAATTTTCTTCTTTTTCATTCAAAGTCATAGGCTCTTTTGGTTTTTCGGTGTGGAGCTCGCCGTCGCTATTATCTTCGTTTTCTATGCCTTCATCGCTGCTGTGAGGCTTTAGGCTACGGCTTTCGGAACTTGACGAGCTTGATGATGATGAGCTATTTTTAAGCTTATTTGGTTCACTACTACTCTCTTTCTTTGATTCAATACCTGTCTCTTTCTTTGATTCAGCCTTCGGAATTCCCGGTATCTGATAGAAAATGTCGGAGTATTTACTTTTTGGTGTATGCTTCTGAGATCCGTGATTTTCAGAATTCTTTTTCGAAAGATCAAGCGAAACGTCCTTTGTTTTATAAATTCGTTGGTCAAATGACTCTTCATCCTCTATTCCTTCATCACTGCTATGCGGCTTGATCCTATCGCCATTGCTTGAAGGTTTGGATCTTTCACTGCTACGAGATTCATTCATAACGTCAGCAGGATTTGATTTCTTAGACGCATCATCTGATTTTTCATGGCTTTGAGAGTTTGCTCTGTCGAAGGTAGGAAGATAATAGCTCGAAACTATAGCTTCCTTTGGTTTTCCTTCTTGAAGCTCATTTAGCTTCTCGGCAGGAAGGTTATTTGGGTTATTGTCGACTAATTTTGCCTCTTCTTCCTTGTAATGAATCGGTTGTTGTTTATGTTTCTTATATTTATTCGGAGTGTTTGTCTTCTCTTTCGTAGGGATTGGATTTGCTTTCCCTTCAGCGGAAGTATTTGGCATAGGTTTTGCGACTTCTTTTCCCTCTACCTTTTTATCTTCTGTAGATTGGACTAACTCAGATGATTCAGGGTGCTTGCTTTCTGTGTTTAATTTTGGGTGTTCTTCTTTTTCTTCTCTTGTGGTATCTCGTTGATCATGAAGCTTCGCTTTTTGAGCGTGATCAGCTTTCTTCTCAGGTTGTTCTGGTTTTCGTTCATCCTCAGCGTCTTCGATTTTGTTTTTTACAATAGGACCTCCTTCAGATTCGTGTGTGTCCCTTACTGGCTCAGTATCTTTCTGTTGAGGAAACTCAGAACGGTTTTCTGGCTGGGCTCTAAGATTTGGATGAGAAGGCTGGTACTTTCCATATTTGGTGATTGCCTGTGCTTTCGGTGTTTCATTTTGTTTTACTTGCCCGACTGCCACCTCATTTGGTTTCTCTGTTTGAAGTTTTATTTCCTCTGGAGTTTGATTTGTTGAATCTCCTTTTGTTGTAGCCAGTGGCTCTGGGTTTCTTTGTTTATCATTGCCGATATCCTGTTCTGGTGAGTTTTCCTTTGACTTGTCATTAGGAATTTGGTCAGTGTTTTGGCCCTCATGCTTAGGATTATTTGCGCTTGGGAAATATTTCTTCGGCTCATAAGAATTTGTGTATCTCGGGCTATATTTGGGGCTATACGACGTATACTTTGGTGTATATGAACCATACGTTTGAATAGGCTTGGTCTCTTTATTATCTTCAGTTGGCGGCGTTTTCTTTCCACCTTGCGAGTCGCTGCTTGGCTCTCCTTTGGAGTGAGAGTTCTCTTGGGAGCTAGTTTTACTCGTATATGGCGTATAATTCTTGGCGCCTTCAAGCGATCTCGGCGAAACGTACTTGATTGGCGAAGGAACATACTTCTTACCGATCTCATACTTTGGAGACTTATCAGCGTCTTTTTGATAAGGAGATCTCGCATCGCGTTCTGGCTTGTCGACTTGGTCTGTCAAGGGAATTGAAGGCTTGTTTTCTTGACTTTTGGTATCTGAATTAGGAGTATCTGCAGAAGAATTCTGACTAGGCGTCGAATATCGGTTAGAGCTGAAGCTCTTTTCACCACCTGCTGGCTCATTAGTTTTATCTTTCCTTGATGGATCCTCGTTCGGGGTTTGTGGTTGCCCTTTATGATAAGAGACGTAGCTCTTCCCAGGCTGATACTGAGGATATTTAAAGGCAGCTGTCTCTTTACCCGGAGTATTTTCAGCTTTGATTTGTTCACTCGGCTGCATTTGATCTATTTTCGTCTCAATGTTCTGATTTGGTGCCCTGAGTTCTGGCTTTTGAGGTTGTTGGACCAAATTTTCAGGATTTCCGTTCTGAGTCGAAGTGCGATTCTCAGGAGCATTAAACTGTTGTGGTTTCGTTGCTGTGGCACCCTCTTTTGGTGTGTAGATGTTGCTTGGGCTCACATATCTCGCAGAATACTTCTCTGGAGTAAGTTCAGGCTTGTCAGATTTTTCCCCATTTGGGTTCTCGATCTCAATTTCCAGTGGCTTATGAGGAGTAATCCTATTTAAATTCGCTTGCTTTGCCGTCAAACGTTTCGCTTCATTCGGTGCTATTTTTTCTGTAGCCTCGCTGGGAGTAGTCTGTAACGGATCTTCACTAGGTCTGTTGCTGGATACCGCCACCGGCATAGCAGGATTAGAGTTAGGGATTCCAAAAGGAAGGCGAGAACTCATTTTCTTCCCTGAATGACGATTATGAAATTCCGGTGAGTGTTCTGGTGACCGTCTCATTCCGGGATCTATTGAAGGAGCCAATCTTGAAGGTGAACTTTGATTTGCTATTAAAGGGTTCTCAAAGCTGTTTGTGGGTCTCATTTCGTTATTGATTGCTTCATTCTGACCAGCTACTCCTACAAACACCGTTATTTAGCATAAGAAGCTATGACGAAATCTTCATTACCATTGTTTATTACTATAGGTCGTGCATTTGGATCTTCCCTATTTAGAAGCCATCCAAATGTGCCTTCATCATTTTTCTCAAATCCAGCGCGTTTGTTGAGTCTCTCCCATACATCCCAGCCTGCTGGATCGTATAAAAATTGTGTGTATGGGCTTCTTGATTGCCCAGGAGATACGAAGGGAGACCTGCTCCTGTCAGTGAGGAGTTCTCTCGCAAGTTTGATCAGCTCAGTCGATTGAGTCATTGGATTCATATCCTGAATCCTTTCGACGTTCTCCTCCAATTTTTCCTTAAATTTCTTCGCCAGCTTGATCTCAGTTTTCCCAGTGAAATTTGGGATTTGTCCTTTGGTGACTTCCGTTTGGTTGGACAATACGACCTTGCTATGGACAATCTCTTCGATTTTATGAAGGAATTGTTTGTAATCTGGCGATTTTGTTTCTTGATGAGGGCTTGAGCCCACAGGAGCTTCCTCAAGTACTTTTCGGAGTTCTGGACAAACCCCTCTTTTAGCCATCATGTCAAGGTCTTTTCCCTCGGGAGCGCGAGCAATGAATTTGCCGTTCTTAAATTTTCCAAGACTTACTTTCTTTCTTCGAGGATCAAGCAGCACACCTGGAGAAGTAAATTACGATTAGAAATGAACCAAGCATGTTAAATAGCTACCATCGCCATTGTATTCGTCGTTCTCGAAATTTCCCACATAAATATGGCCGTTGGGTTCCATCCTTCTTCCAAACCCTTGAAGTTTGCCATCCTACATTCGAAAAAGTAATGCTATCGCTGCTGTGAATACTCGTTTTCTTACCTCAAAATGCCCAAGGCTAACGATGCCTGAAGGGTTGAGGCTTACTCCAAGACCTTGCAATATATTATTTTTCCAAACACCAAAAATCTTGCTCTGATCTTCAAGATGCATGATTCCAAGTCCGTTCTTAAGACCACCTTTCATCTGACCCTAATTCATAATCGAAGGAGTTAATTTTCCGGAACCAGAACAACTTTTTACCTCATAGCTTTCAGTTGCATTCAACTCCTGTGCAATTCTTAGATTTGAAACTGTTAAACCATCAGCTTCAACGTTAATTTCTATAAATAATGAGAACATGAGCTAAAGAACTCTTAAATACCTATATTTATTGGTTCTCCTTCTCCTTTATAAAGTTCTTGGACTGGCTCTCCATTTTCATATATTTGATAGGTCCAGGAGTTGGTGTTCGCAGTGTATTTGATTCCTTTGCCATTTATTTGACCGTCCCTCAGAAATCCTTTGAACTGATCTCCATTTGGGAAGCTCACTAAGCAAAACCCATTTGCGAAGTGATTCTCAAAATGACCCTCAATAACTCCTCCCATTGCTGGGAAGAAGTAGCCTTTTCCTTTCATCACATTGTCTTCGATCTCACCTGCGCAAGTTGGTAAGCAACAATGCTTTTCATTCTTTAATTTACCATAGTAACAGTCGCCGTTCTTGTATATTATGATCCCTTTCCCATCAGGTTGATTCTGGTGGTAGTAACCCTGATAGAAGCAGTCTTCAAATTCAGTGAGGTCGAAAGCTGAGAGAAATGGTGATGAGATTGTGGATGTGAGAGTGATTTTACATTGCTTTTCTTGAAGTGAGGCGCTGACTGTATTCATCCTTTTAATTATTGGCAGAGTTTTAAAATACAAGACTCTTCAATATGATTGTTAAAATTATTGATAAAAATTATTGTTGTTCAGGCTTTAGAGAATGTGCTGGAAAACAGGTTTTATGGTGCCATCAAACACCCGGAGGTTCATGGAGAAATGCTAAGGTTTGGTTGGAATTGTCTAAGTGAGCTAAGGAGTTGGTGAATGCAAAGTGATATGCCTATTTTCAGAGTGACTTGATTGTAAATTAGTATTGACGGGTTTTTTGCTTCTTGATATATGAATAAAATTAAATGGAACTGTTTGTCATCTCTACCGTCAATCCTGATGTAAAGCCACATAAAATAATAAATCAAAGGGTTTATCTGAGTGCATTCAGATTGTTTGAATCTCGGGAAAAATTCAAATGGATGAAGAATCTAAAACGATCTTAGCGTATTGACGGATAATGATTTGGACTAAGATAATTTCTTTACTGATAAGGTGTAGTAAAGTTTGAAGATTTACTACTCATAGATTGGCTTAACAGTATTTAATTCTTCGGGTTAATTTGCCACAATCTTTGCAGCGTTTAATTGCAAGCATCAAATCAATTTTGAGGCTAAATGAAATTAAAATATGAAAAAGAAAATTAAAATTGTCAGGACAAAGTTTGCTGAATAGTTCACCCAACACATATGAATAATGAATTTTCTCTTACACTGCTAGTTTATCTAATAAGACGTGATTCCTAGATATGACATAAAAATTTCTGATTAGAAATAGATCGTTGAAGCATCATTATACAATATTTAATGTATGAATTACTCAATGGAGCTACGACGTGTTTCAGTAAAATTAATAGAATAGTTATGAAAATATTTGCCTTAGAACGTCACAAATCTTTGCCTTATTTATTTTTCCGACCTCAGTCATAATGGAGATCAGGAGTCATCCCATGAAACCCAATTAAAGAAATCTTCACTTTCCCTCCATTTCCAATAAAACAGCTAAATCAATTTGAATTCTCCCAAACTTTTCTCACTCTTTGATATTAATCTGAACGAATTGGCGGGTAACTAAAATATAATTCAATTTTTCGTAGTCAAAATAAACTATCTGCCATGAACATCCAATCGCAAACTTCCAAGCGCATCTTCTTCTGTCCAAGTAATATCCTAAAACTCTGGACACGGTTTATCTGATTCAATGGTAAAGAAAGTGAAAAATATTTGGACGCTGAAACCGAGCATTTTCAACTACCATCCATGAAAGATTCAAGCCTTACTCGCAATTACCTCTACAACAAGAAAGACGACGTGATCTTTGAAATAACCAAACTTCAAAACGATGGAAGCTACTTCTCTGGAGACTATGTCGTTGCAGGTAGAATTAACGTCGTATATCTGCTGGGATAATTTACCCATCTATCCGTAGACGGAAATATTTATGTGATAAATAACGTGAATATCCTGTTCTTGGCGCTACCCTACCTCACGAAGAAGAGAGGCAAAGTATTTGTAGACACTTATGTTTGAAAATAACGAATTGGCCACATAGGTAGATGCTGAAACCAAAGGAAAAATGTATGAGATCAATCAGATGTTTTCTTCGGAAGATTGCAAAACTGAGTCTGAGCGAAAGGGCTTGACCATACTCAGACAGAGTCCTAAACTCAGGCAAAGCCTCAAACAAATCTGTGATGTTTCCGAGAGAAGTAAGCATCTGCTTATCAATTACCACAGCTTTATTTATCATTTGTCATATATAACCACAACTGCTTCGATGAAAAATTCTATTACTACCATCATTTCCCTTATCATTTACAAATATTGCAATAGAAATCGATGAGGAAGTTTTTTTCATGATACGTCTGAACGACGAGAAGCTGCACTCATGGCTTGATACTAGAGTACCCAATATAGTCCTCTTTGCAGATTTTTTATTCAAATTCTATTCGCAGTTCGAGAGAGTCAAAGAGGTAGTAAAGGCGAGATTGTCCTCCAAATTCAATGCTGCTGAAGACAACGAAAACAGTAATTATATATCAGTAGTGCCATGTTACAATAAAATAATTATCTAGGCTTAAATTTGCTTGCCATGGAATTCCTTTACGAATATGTCGCAGACTATCTTCTTGAGTCTTATACTACTAAATACAATATCACCATGAAAATGATAACCGAAAAGAAAACGGAGAAGAGAAAATATACTGAAGTTGCTCAGTCGACCAACAACGAGAATGACCCACCCATAACCAACTCAATTCAAGAAAAATCTACGCCGACAATTAGCTCAAAAGCGACACCAAATACGAATATAGCGAAGAAAATGAAACCTAATGAAAATTTAGTCAAGGCAGCAAAGAATACAATGAACATCTCCAGCTTTTTCAAGAAGCCAACAGCGAGCTAGGCTTATGATAGATCACAAGTATACCGAGTCTTTTGTATTCAAAAGGCTCTGAAGACTCCTTAAATAATTATCTTAACACAATGAATCTAGATATTTGGTTGTTATGTTTTGATAATTTTAGTTATTGAGTATTGATTTTACTCTAAGTTGAAAAATTTCAAAATATTTCAAAATTTAGGTCTCTCACACCTGAGTCGCCGACTATCTCACAGCCATATTACCTTTTATCTTCAATAATGGGAGGGAATGGCTATGTTTATTTTTCGTGAGAGTTCTATGCAATACAATGTAATGCAATGAAGCATAAACACAAGTAGATGAGTAAAATTGCAATAAATAAAATTATTTCAAACTCACCAAAGATGAATATCTTTATACTCAGCATATTTGTGATGCTCTTGGTCTCGCAAGCAACGAGCCTGAATAGCATTCCGATTGAGTTTGTGGAGCCAACAGCATATTGGAGAACATACTTCGCAGGTCTCTTTCAAAATAACGAGCCGGTTTCAAAAACCGAATTTCAGAATAAATTAAGCGACTATGCGCGAGACTCTTTGACCGTAAATTTTCATTCATCTTTAAACAACTTCAACTTCATTCTCTTCTATCCAAGAGAGCTGAAGACAAGAAAATGGTTGAGTACATAGCGGAAACGTATTTGCAAGAAAAATTTTCAAATATAGAAAAGGTATCAAGATATATTGGATATGATGAAAAAACTCACGAAATGCTAATACTCTCAGTCACTTCAAATTGAATGAGATAGAAAATAGCGCACTAATTGAATCTTTTCTTAATTACAGAGTTAATCTAATTTGTGTCTTATTTAGTTCTCAGAAAGTCAAGCCAGAGACGCAGCCAACGAATTTGAAGAGTTTGTCAAGGAAAAAGTTGCTGCCATCTATCATGATTTAATAGCTCAATTTGGTGAGCATCTATTTTAATTTGTTGAGCTAATGTATTGAATTGCGAAGATCTCGCAAATGAGGACGCAGCCACGATCCAGGGTATGATTGAGGAGCCTGGGTCATTTGGTTTGACCTTCGACACGTGGAAAATTTTGAAGTTTAGTGATCAACTTGAAGAAATGAATGCAAGTAAATTGTGATGATAGCGAATCAAATTAAAAGGGCTTTTTCTACAAACATAGAGCTTGAAGCATTTATTAACTCTATCGAAGCGCAATCTGATGAATTAGGAGATACCGCAGAAGGAACGGAAAAACAAGCTCAGGAGCTTTAGGAACATTGATATAGGCTGTTCTTTAGCCATTGCGTGTATGTTTGGTCAATATTGCTATTTCATTGGGCTTCTTAGGGTTTTAAACAAGGGAAAAATTAGCAGAGATTTTAAAACTCACAAAGTTATGACTCTCTCATCACTTAAAATCTATGAAATCAGTAAGGAGCCGTCATTCAAAAACGCGCTTCCCAACATTTTCCCTTCTATTTCGTTATTAGCAGCAATATCGCTAAAATTAACGAAATATTTCATGAGAGATGGAAGCAATTTTTTTTTTTAATTGGGTTTAAACTTCATAAAACCCGATCAATTTTGATAGGTTTCTTATACCAAGTTCAAAAGCTGTTTTTAATGAATATTTCGTTGAGAGTAGCCGGAAACAACCTAAATGAAGCTTATTAGAATACCAGATTTTTTGAATTAGGCAAAACTCAGATCGGTTCTTCAATAAATTGCGACCTACGTGAAATGGAATTTTTCTCTTATCAAGTTGAATCATGCAATATGAGTAGGTTTTATTCGTTCCTTTTATTTCCTATGACAGCCAAAGCGAAAATGTAGTAATTTCATTGGAGTGAATATTATAATGAATTAGGAGATTCTTGAATAAAACAGTCTCAAAGCACGATTAATTTTTTTTTTGTTTTTTGGACTAAAGATTGCTAAAAAGAATTATTTTATTGCTTGTTGGATTAATTTTGTGCAGCCCAGATAAAATAACTACACCTATTCATCTTCTAACAATGAGTGAGATCATAACGCAGACCGTACTCGAAGAAACTCAAAACATTGGAAAATCCATCTCGAGCCTTGAAAGCACCGAGAAACCCCAAACTGAAACAGATCTCAGCAAGGACGGACAAACCTCACCGGAAAAAGTAGAAAAGATAACTTTCGAAAATCCCGAGTCATTGTGTGACAGTGAAGACAATACGCCGATAATGAAGTCCAAAGTGAATCGGTTTCAAGACTTGCAAATCAATGATTGTGAAGAACATGATATTCTCCAACTAGTCGATAAATTTGATGGGATGAAGTCGCTTAGAGGATGTTTACAGGTGAAACTTTTCGAAAGCCAGGTGCTTGAGAAGGGTATCAAAGGTGAAGAGGCTCTGAAAACACCAAGTAATGAGGGTACAAATGAGAATTCGACCACGGATGGCCAATCAAAGCAAACTATAAATCTAATGAGTGAACAGCAAATTCAGTCTGAACGAGAAATCGAAGGAAGTGAAGATCAAACGATTGTAGAAGGAGCTGTTTTTGATAATGATGTTGAAGAAGAGAATCCATGCGATGACGAGGAGAGTGAGAAGCCGTTAGAAAGTTGCATAGAGCGGAAAATTTCTTCAGATGATGATGAAATTGCGAAAGAAAATGACACAATACGTAGTTTTCTTAACTTGAATGCATGATAAAGTTGTTTAGCTGAAGAAGGTCCTCAGAAAATCACTGATATACCTACTTTCGAATTCTCAGAAAGAGTCATTCCTGTCGTACCTGAGAAGAAACGCTCTGAGTTCCGAGACGAAGAATCTTTAGCTCCAACTTATTCAGGTTATCTCAAGAAGCGCTCATCTTACCTTGTTTGGAATGTAAACTTTTCAATTGTTAATACAGTTAGTTTAATCTCTACACGTACTGCAGACGAAATGGGTTCAATTAAAGAATTCAAAACTGTTATTCTATCACCCAAAACAGCAGCACAAACTGCAGGGATGCATTGATTTCAACCTGGTAGAGGCTGCCGTCGAGGTATGAAGATCATTCGGTAGGAAATACTCAATAATTCTATTTCATAGATCGAAGGAAATCCAGTCTGCTCATCAACACTGAGGTTCGACTTATTATTTCAACTGCAACAAATACTTACAGACTTAATTGCAATAGAATTAAGGTGAAAGGCCTGTCCAATAATTTCTATTTCAAAGCTGCAAGCAATGAAGAGCTCTATCAATGGCTTGATGTCATCAAGCTTCATATTCAGGCTTCTGACAAGCAAAGAGCGTCAGAAACTCCAAGATTATTGCTCAACAACCTGTTTTGGCAGGTAACATTAGTTCATCTGCCTCATAACAAGCTTTTTGCTGTTGAAAATAATATAGTTTCAGAGAATTTCTAATGCCAAGTTCACCTCTATGGTTGAATCCGGAGATCTGCTTCTTTTCAAGTATTTGCCACTCCTGCTCTTGAATATTATAATATCTCTAGAACGAAAAAATTCCTTGCAAAAGTTCAGAGGTCATTCACAATGAGTTCCTATGGTACATAATATTTCTTTGTTATGGAGTTGATTCGATTATTTTTCCTTAGATCATGTCGCAATGCTGTTGAGATACAGATCAGGCGACATCATTTTATTTGAGGCAACAAGTCGAGATGGTGTTGGGCTTTGTCGCTGGACGACATTTGTAGAACACAAATGGCATGAGCTCTATGACAGGTAAATTCCTTCAAAATTTAGACGTTGGAACTGAAATCTGCAAAGAATGGTGTATAGGAAGTTAGAAATGGAGCGAACCGATGGCACTATTAAAACAATTGAAAGATTTGTTCGAGTACATTAATTCTAGTGGCTCTTCTTATCTTTTCTTCTTAGAGCGCCCTAGGAAAGAAATATGGAGTATCCCCTGCGAAGCTAATGAAGAAATATTCGACAGTAAAACCGGATGCCGGAGGGGTAACAAAAGAGGAAGAACAAACATTTTTTTGCTCAGAGTTAATCGCGGCGTGTTACAAACGGCTTGGGATTCTTCCTCCGCATATTTCATCTGCGCAGTACTGGCCAGGTAAACGAAATCTGATTTAGGTATCTGAAAATTTGTTGATGATTCACAGGTAGTTTCTCGGGAGAAAAAAAACTAAATCTCCTTGAGGGAGCGAAACTCAGTGACGAAATGCTTCTTGATTTCAAACTGTAAGAATGTAAATAGAATACAAAGCTTTTGCTGTGAGCGAAATAGCCGAGATGATATGTAGGAAATTTTTTTGTTTTAGATAAATACACATTTTTGATGTTCACAATATTCAAATTCATTTGAATGTTTAATCTGTATTGAAACTTTATCAAATTTTGGAAATTTTTATAGTTTTACCCATTGTTAACAAATAAGCTTTTGAAACGTGGAGTTTTTATATGGGTCTGATTTACTTTTGCGGTTTCATTGAGAATCATAATTCTTAAATGTGGTAGCTAGAGGAGATTTTATGTGTATGGAAAGATGTCCTTTGTTGTTGAATGTATACATTACAAATTGTTGACACAAAGAGGAAATACATGTAACTTCATAAAGCCTTCTCAAAGCTTCAATAGCTCAAACTGAGTTCGATAAAAAACGTACCTGTCGAAATAGTCCGGATCGATTTTCGTTTCATTTGAAAGGAAGATCAAGGCTGTCGTTCTTACGTTCGAAGCATAAATAATCACATAGATACCAACACCAATCGAGAGTAATGGGATTAATAGGAACCAGCCCCATGAAGTGTTAAAATGCTTGTTCAGAAAAATCGTCAGTACTACTCCAACAACGAACAATAGAATTCCAAACTATGTAGCAAATGAAATTGCATATTATCAGAATTCAAAGGAATTGTTCTCCGTTGATGTAGGAGGATTACGTTACCAACACACTACAACTTTCCAAGCGATTTTACTCTTTTCGCAACGAATTCTGATTCATCATGCAACTATTTGCCAAAAATTATTGATGATTTCATCCGTTGAGCCAAATTTTGGAAATGGGTAAAATTTAGTTAAAATTCCATAACGTTTAACCAAATTAATATTTTCACAGTATGCATGTAAAGAAAGTTGCTTGTAAAGGAGAATATTTTTTCGTGTTTTACCTCGGAGAATTGCACAGATAGACTCATAGTCGAATCTATAGTATAAAACGATGATTGAGATTCGGAGAGGAAAATAAAAAGCGAATCACTCAAAATTAAATTTATTTTAGAGAACCATCAAATTTGTTATGCTAGAAAACTCTTGCAAGAAGTTAGATACACAATTTTCAAACTGAGTTAAGAGAAGTTAAATTAGACTACGAAAGCTTTTCATATTTTGACCATTTCAAAGATGGTGTGATTTTGTGGTATCAGAATTAAGAGTGCACTATTGATTGCTCTTAGAGGGTTAAATAGCATTTTATTCGATAATCTTCACTTTGATTTTGAAATTAAGAAACAATGAATGAGCTTCTCTTTGAGCATTCTACATTCTTTTCCCAAGGAAATATTTTTCTTATTTG
>ENA-UOUE01001470-UOUE01001470.1-compost-metagenome-genome-assembly--contig:-NODE-1470-length-14800-cov-8.059091_pt1 | contig 14800 bp, 6 predicted proteins | sample MGYA00238146_ERZ747223 | MGnify/ENA primary metagenome ERZ747223 (study PRJEB28781, sample SAMN06268865) | compost metagenome | isolation source: single cell | place: USA: California, Emeryville, Joint... | reverse complement strand
CAAAAGAAACTTTTCCAGAGTTTCGAGAAGTTAGATTTGGGAAATCATGACCTTCGAATCAACGCTACAGGAGCAGGATTAGGATTAGTGATTGCAAATAACATTGTTCAGAGACTTAGTCCAGTAGAAGTAACTGGCAGAGAAGGTGAGTTAATTCGACTGAAGTCAATCGAAAATAAAGGGACATCATTTTTTTTTAACGTATACAATAGAACCACCGAGCCGCTCCTTAGAAACGCCTCCAGGGATGATTTCCACTTGAATCAAGAAAGTGAAGTACTAATAACGGCTTCAGTCCCAGATGGAATGGGATACAGAAATACTGTAGAATTAATGAGAACGATGCCTATCAGGCAGCACACTCCGAGAATAGGACTAAATGATACGCTTCATTCACCTCTTTCGATTAGGACGATCTTGAAATCAGTCGATTTTGGAAATACTAGCAATTGGCAAAACTCTTCAAAAACTAACTGTGATTGTCCAAAAATTTTAATTGTTGATGATGACCCATTCAATCTCACTGCTCTCGATCAGATTCTTTCAAAGCTCAAACTTTCATGCACTTGGGCCTTCAATGGCAAGCAGGCTATTGAAAAGATTAAATCTCGACAAGAAAATCGTTGTTGTTTATCCTGTCATCAATACAAGGTAATATTTCTTGATTGTCAAATGCCTGTCCTGGATGGATTCGCGACTGCCAAGATATTGAATCAAATGATTAAGAATGGAGAGATCGACAACCTAAAAATAATCGCATGCACAGCATTTGTTCAAAAGTCTGATGAAGTGAGAGCAAAAGAATCTGGAATGAATGAATTTTGTACGAAGCCGATAAACTTCGCTGCAATCAAGGAAAAGTTATCAGATATTGGATTTTGGGAAAACTCGCCTTAATCTTAATAATTGTTCTATCAATATGATTCAGATATATAAAAGCATGTGTATAATTCAGTAATTACAATTCTAATAATTTCATCGTTGCCCATGTGCAATGTAGATCCATAATCTTTCTAACATGAGGAAGTAAAATGACGCAACCTGCTTCTCTATAATTTTTTATCACCATCTGAAATCATTGATCAAAACTTATTCTTTACCTCGATTTCCATGTTGATAATAACAGTTTCATTGGGAGAAGGGTTTTATGGTTTGTATTCTGACTCTTCAGCGACATTTTTGTTCAGAAACGGATGCTGAATTCCTAAAGCCGCAAATTCACCTAAATGAGAACTTTTATTTTGATTTTTTTTTTTAGATGTGACTATGAGAGGTATCTCGATCTTCTACTTTCTAATTGCCACTGCAGCAATTCATTCGACTTTAGTTCAGGAGGCCATTTTGCAATACTATTCCTGTCTTAGTAAATTCAATAAAAGAGTCCTCACTTATAAAAATTTAAAAAGTATTTTTACTTTCAACTTTGATATTCAATCCAGAGTTTATTCAAGCAGTGGATTACTAATAAAAACGTACTAACCTGGAACATGGACATATTCCTGCGATTCAAGAATAAAAAGCATGCTGACGCGTTTAACTTAGATCTAGAGCAACAAGCGCATGTTAGACTTGTTATGATTGGATTAGCTGGTGCTGTTGGTGTAGTAATAAGCACTTTTATGGCTTCATCTACTCCTCAAGTGGTTAATAAAGCATCGCATATCTTACGAACTATAAGATTCATCCTTATGCTGACGAATTTTGTTGGAAATTATCTGCTCAAAAAGTATATGCACCGACTAAAACCACAAGCTCCGAAGTTGCTGGTCATCTTGGATTTGATTAGCTGCACATCTCAGTTTGTGATTTATCCTATCGCCGGAAATGTCTCAGTCGATGATTTCAGCAAGCTGGGAGTATATGTGTGGGCTTGGTATGCAGGATTCTGTGCATTTTCTATATATTTCACCTTGTGGTCGTGGTGGATAAAAGTTCTCAATGTGATCTCGCAGATGGCTTATTTTTTCTATTTTGTGATCAAGAGAGAGCCAATTTTTACTCCAATTCTCTCATTGGGCTTGATTGGCGCGTCCACGTTTGTGATCTTGTCATATGTACAGGAACTGTATTTAAAAAAAGATTTCCTCGAAAAGATAAAGATTTATGAAAATTATGAAGCCTTAAAACGTATTTTCGATGATATTAGCCAGGGAATCATTATCGTGGATACAAAGCTCAGCACAATCTATGCTAACCGGACTGTGGATATAATGTTTCATCGGCAACCGTCACAGGAAGTTATTGCAATAACCAGCCTATTTGCAAGAATTCAAGTCAAATCGATGATTCCATTTTTAGCGTCGGTTATTACAGAGAGAATAATGGTATCGCAAGAAAATATTCAGGTAAAATAGTACCCAACATTGCCAAATCAAATTTAATGTGTATCTGGCTCATGTAGGAAAATTCTTTAGAAAGAATGCTCGAGAGAATTAAAACTTCTCTTTTTCATCCAGACACCCCTGAGATTGCTGTCACAGCAGAAGTATATTGGTTTGACCCGAACAATCCGTCAAATAAAAAACATTTTTCTATCAAATTTACGACTTCTCTCTTCATGGATAAGCAAGTAATGGTAATTAACATAACGGATACGACCGATCGAGACTCTCTCATCGCCGCTGAAGCAAGCAATGAGTATAAAACACGCTTATTGTCATCTGTTTCTCATGAATTGAGAACTCCTCTCAATGGCAGCATCAACTTCATTGAACAGACTATCAGTGAGAGTACAGTATCAGACACTGTGAAAAGCAAATGGCTCATCCCTGCACTAAGATGCAATCGATTGTTGCTGTTTCTTGTGAATGATATCCTTGATTTCTCTCAAATGCATGCAGGAAAACTTAGACTTGTTTTCGAAACAAAGAGTGTCGTGGAAACCGCAATGGAATGTATAGAGTTGCTAGAAATACAGGCTCAAAAGAAGCAGATTGGCCTGAAGCTCCAGAATAATTTACGGAAAAAAGACGAAACATTGCGAACTGATCATAATCGATTGAAGCAAGTGATTTTAAACTTGTTGAGCAATGCAGTCAAGTTTACTTTTCATGGCGGTGTAACTCTCATTCTTGATGAAGTAGTGATCACACAGCCTCAACTCTTATCGCTTTCATATGACAACAACTCTTCTGGCTCACTGGTGAGAGGAATAAAAGTAACGTGTCAAGACAGTGGGATTGGAATCAATTCAGAGAACCAGAAGAAGCTTTTTCAGAGTTTCGAGAAGTTAGATTTAGGAAAACATGATCTGAGAATGAATGCAACTGGAGCAGGGTTAGGGTTAGTGATCTCGAATAATATTGTTCAAAGGCTCAACCCTGAAGAAGTCACAGGGAGAGAAGCTGAAGTGATTAGATTCAAGTCAAAAGAGAATGAAGGAACATCATTCTATTTCACCGTGTACAATAGAGGTACAGGCAATTCACTTGCATCTCAGCAAAATCAGCATATCCAACTTATTCATGATAGTGAAAGTCTCATGACAATTCCTGATGAAGTCATGGGATTCAAGAATACGACAGATTTAATGAGAACCATGAATATTAAACTGGATACTCTCAGAACAGGAAGAGGAGGACAAAACAATTCGCTTCTTTCGCCATATTTAAATAAGGCAAGTTTCCGATCAGCCAATTTAGCAGCCACTGGCGATTTGCTAAACTCTCAAAAAATCAACTGTGACTGTCCAAAAATTTTAATCGTTGATGATGATCCATTCAATCTCACTGCTCTCGATCAGATACTCTCCAAGCTGAAAATCTCATGCACTTTGGCCTTCAATGGAAAGCAGGCTATTGAAAAAATTGAAATTCGACAAAAAACTCGATGTAGCTCTTCCTGTCGTCAATATAGAGCTATGTTTCTTGATTGTCAAATGCCAGTCATGGATGGTTTCGAGACTGCTAAGGCATTGAAAGAAATGATGAAGAAAAGAGAGATAGATGTGATAAAAATCGTCGCATGCACTGCATTTGTTCAAAAGTCTGATGAAGCAAAAGCAAGAGAGTCTGGTATGGACGATTTTTGCACGAAGCCAATAAATTTTGCTGTGATAAAGGAAAAGCTAGCAGCTGCAGGTTTTTGGGACAGCTCTACTTGAGAGCCTAATGCATTGATTCATTTATTGATTTTACTTAGAACGGTTTCAACAATCCAAAAACTCAAACAGAAGTATCGATGATTGCCATTAAATTAGAGGCTCCTGCTGGTACTAGTAAGCAAGCAGTTACAAAATATCCATATCTTAGTCTTGATTGAAATATTGAAAAATTTTCTACTTCATAGATTGTACATTAGAGATCTGATATCATCACTAGACAGTTAATTAAACCAAAGTCGAAAGCCTTAACCAGATTAGTCATCTTTAGAACCTATAGCGTTATAAGTTGTATTCTATTGATAGAAAATAGCATTATTATTGCTAATGAGTTCCTGTAACGCCAGAGCCTGCCTATTCAAAGTTGTCAATTTGACGCTAAATAAATTTGAATTCATTCATTCAGAACGAGAAGGAATTGGGTGGAATAGAATACTCCAACCAACGTCGTTGCAAGTTTTGAATACTATAGAGAATAAGTGTCTTCCTGCCACATTTCAAGAAAAAGGGTGTGAACCACGGAAGAAATAAGGTTAATTTGCTAATTTATGGTGCAGCAAGAAAATTAAGAGAGACATCAAGGTAAGCGTTTCGAGCACCGAAAATAATCGACAAGCACATGAGTCGCTGATAATTGAAATTTTGTAGAAAAAAGCGTTAATTGATATGTCTGTTCAATTCTGATAGTTTCTTTCTGAGTAAAATTCTCTGATCAGATGACTATAATCACGCCAAGGATTGAAATACCCATCGTAAAAGATATTTTTTATAATTTCTAATCGAAAACATTAGATGGCAGAACTTTATCAAGAGTTGCGCAGAAAGCAGTACACTCCGAACAAGTTTACTTGGCAAGAATATTTCAGTCAATACAAGGAGATCAAGTCGCAAATTCGCCAGGAACTTCGAAGGAAGTTCTCCAAAACAAGTTCAGATCTACATAATCTGATCTACTCTCGACACGACCACGATCAAGTTGTTTCATCCTTGCTTAAAGAGGATCCTAAGAAAGCTATTTCTCTGCTCCTAACTCCTGATAGTTGTGGAAACTCTCCGCTTCTCTTGATAGCTTTGCTTTTCGATGCCAAATTCATCGAATTGCTACTTGAAACTATGCTTAACGCACTTGATGAAGTGAAGTTGGTCCACTCAAATGACCAAAAACAGAACTTTGTTCATTTGCTGCTTTTGAACAAGTCTCTGAAACTCGCTGACAAAATTGCAGTGCTTCAGAGAATTCAAAAGCAGAAGCCTAGTATTTATGCTTCTTTCTTGGTGGCATATGATACATACGATAACATCCCTCTTACTTACGGATTCGATGTGTTGAGAAGATACAGATCGGCCTCGCTTTCAGAGAAACTTGAGCTCATCCGTCTCCTTACTCCATCTGAAAAGCTCGCTGACTATGTTCTGGGAAAGGCTGATTCAGCAACAGTGAAGGCAGCGTTAAATGGACCTATCTCTGAGGACAATCTCAAAGAACTTGTACTTCTCCTGGAGCGATTTAATGATGGTCCTTTACGAGCTCTAGCAATCAGCAAAGATGTTGAGGTGATCAAGTCTTTGATCCCTCAAAGATACTTCTTGTTAGAAGGAGCTACCTTCACGGAAATTAGCCACAGGAAATCTTCAACCAAACCTGTTCTGCCAAGAGTTCGATTCTTATTCGAGCGTATGGGTGACAAGAAGGCAGACATGGAAGTTGAAGCGCTTCTGCATCAGCACTACACCAAAGAAATTGAAGGAATATTTACCGCTCCAGCCAATGACGAGAATGGCAATACTACTTTCACCAAAGAGTACTTTTGTCGAGATATCTTGGAGAAATCGTTGGATGCTGGTTTCTCAGTCGAAGAAATTTTCCAAAGGCCAATTATCAAGAAATTTATCAAACAAACTTTTACTGGCAAATCATCTGAAGAACTAATAAGTAACTACCGGAGCACCGTCCCCTATATGAGCAGCTTAAATCATTCACAACTGGCTCAAAAGTTGAGAACAGAGTTTCTTAAACAAGTGCTACCCTTCTTTGATTCTGTTGCCTTTAATGATCTGGCAAAAAGAGAATTATCTGACCTATTGTATCACTCAACGCGTTCCTTTGATACAGCCATCGAAATATTCCAAATCCTTTGGAATCGAATTAGTAATGAATCCAAAAAAATGGCTACTACGTTGATATTCACCTGGATAAAAGAAAGCCTGAAATATTATTCAGTGAATATAGTCAAAATTTGGACCTTATTGACAGCAAAAGGCATTGATATCGATTCGAAAGTCTTCGAGGCAAACTGGATTTATCAATTTATCCTACGAAACGCAATCACATCCTCGCAATATAATACCAGTCTGGATATTATCAAAAGATTCGGAGGTAAAATCAGGGAATTTGACTACCGAAGCCCCAGACAAATATTAGATGGCCTATTTGGTCCTGAGCCCAAGCCTCAAAAAGCTGCTGAAGATGACGACGACGATTTTTATGATGATGACGAATTAGCTGAAGACACTCCATCTGAAATTGACAGGGCGCTAAGAATACTCGCTTATCCCCAATCAAGAGTCGTTTTAGAAGCATTAATGGACTCAGGATTTATGTTGCCCTACCCTGATGAAGAGCTGTATCAATATGGCCGTCAACGCATATTACTTGCATGGCTCTTCCAAAAAAAAGGACGGTACCTTGATGTTTCAGCCTTAAAAGAGCGGATTGATACATCTCAATTTCCTCATTCTTACGAAGAATTATTATGGCTCATAAAAACTCTTGATATAAATCCTCTCGATGAATCAAGTCCGTTCAGAGCGATCCATCAGTTGAATGAGGAAGCCCTTATTCATTACTTGCATAACGTTGTTCTGAGAGGACAGTATGATGGAAAATCTATTGAAAATGCCTTAACATGCAAATTTACTGAAGGAACGATACCTTATATAGCCCTCATTCATCGCTATCCCAAACTAATAACGGAATGCATGAGTCTCCTTGAAAAAGCTTACCCAGTCTATTCATCTGAATACAAAGAGGCTTTGACTAAAATTTTTGTGCACAAAGAAAATGAAGAGGCTGATGAAGAAACTGCACTGAACACCTATGATCCTCAACGAAACATCCAGACCGCCTTGATTTTAGGGATGCCTTCATTGTTGAAAATTTGTGATCGCTTGGGTACAGAAAACTTGGAGAAAGGCTTAAAGTCGCTTCTGGATGATGCCTTAGCTTCTAACATTTTAACAAGTTTACTCTTTGCTTATGCTGAAGATTGGCAAAATGGGCATGTGGTGGGTCAATTGATTCAAATTCTGGCTAAGGGTATGAAGATACTGTTCGTTCCTAAGGATAAATCTAACATAATCGATCTTCTTGTCTTTAACCTTTTCAAAACTCTACGATACAAATGTGAGGGCTATGATGAAGAAGAGGATACCAACAAAGCACAAAAGCAAGGTGAAGATGTTGTTGCTAAGTTCTTCAACGAATATCAAGATCTTCCTGAGTTTGTGCTGCTCTTGATTCGCTCCCTTGGCTTCAAATTATCAAGTCAAGGGCAATCCACCTTCAAATTAATGAAGGCAGAAAAACCACTCTACAATATTAAAGATCTGCTTTACTTGAGAAGAACTCTTATCAATGTCGGCCAGAGAGGCTCGAAAAATGTGCCTCCAGCATCTGCTTGCAAAGATTTCAAGAGTTTCCAGATGAAAACTGATTCCAGCCTGCCCGCTGATATGGATTCCATTAGTTTCTATATCTTTGTTATTGATTGGGTTCTGAACTTATTATTGCTTGAAGAAGTCAGCCAAGGCAACGTTGAATCATTCACGATGGCCTTCATTCAAACCCATTCTACTGGGAAGCTTATGCAATATTCTGGAAATCATATTGAAGTTCACTATTTGATTAAAACCTCTGATTTATGGCAAGGAGCATATTTCCTTCAACAGTGCGATGACAACTATCCTCAAATCAAGGCAGCACTGGGTCTCGAATAATACATCATTTAGGAAATATCAACTCTCCACAAAAATGAAAACAAATTTATAAATATATATCAATCATAAACTGAAAAAGAGGTTAAGCCATTACACAAAAAAATCCATAATGTGAATGTTGCATCAATCATCGAATTATCACAATATATGACTGAGAGCGAGCTTTAAAATTCAATAAAGAAACATCAACCTACTTTTGATAACACTATCATCTCTGAGATTCGTATTACTCAAACGAAAAGTAAACTGCTAACACTATGAAACTAGCTCGGCCATATCATTGGTTGGTATGAGTTTTTCATGATTGTATTGAATTCAATTTCGGGGTTTAGAAAAGTAAGATTCATCAGTATTGAAAGAGGATCTGAAATAATCAAGGAATAGTACAGACATTCATTTCATTTTTATGCAGAAGTCTGATCCAAAAGAAATTTTTTTCTGAATTTTCAACAGCAAAGCTTTCGCATTTACTAAAGAATGTTTCTGACTGATCGGTAAAAGTGAGTTTTCAATTCTTTCAAGTCTTTGAATGAGAGAGCTTCAGAGTTTGAATGCTTTTTGTTTGTCATAGGTGAATATCATCGTTTTATTGTGTTGAACTGGTCGATAACATGCAGACTGTTCCTTTCAGAGAAATCAACTGATCTCATTTAACTCTCTACCTAAGAAGGCGAACAATAAGATTAAATTAAACCATTAACCTCAATGCCTTCCAGGCAATTAAGAAATAGCAATATCGCCAGACCATTGATCAGGCCCTTCAGAACCAGGAAGTCAAGGCCATGACTGCAGCCTTCCAATGTCATTGTCTCCTAACTAACTAACTGTATTAAACCCAGATGATGAAAATATTGTGAGGCACAGGTAATTTTGACCTTCGAATTCTCTCCCAGTTCTTGGTCTGCTCTCGGCTAATGCCTCTTCGCGAAAGCAGATTTGTATGAGACTTTATACAGTAGTTGGACAAGAGAACAAGTAAAACTCTTGGCGATTTAGATATTGAGCTCAATTCACCAAATAAAGTCCGAATCGAGATTCATTTCCTTCCATAGATTGAAATCACTGATGAAAATTGGTCTCTCTGTCATTAACACCTAAAACCTACGGAAAATCCTAAGCAAATCTTGAGTTTATTGCAAGCTTTTTAAGATTGGTCAAATTTTGTAGGGAAAAAAAAAGATATTTTAAAATTGAATTATTTTAAGTAAAGTCGTACCAGAAACGACAAAAAACAAAAAAATCAGCAAAAAAATCGAAATCGAAATCGAAGGAATTATGGTTCCTTCTGATGATTCTGAGTTCGTTTGCATCTTATAAAAAAATTTCCAAATTTCCAAAGCAAATCCAAATCCCCAAAATGCAGAAAGGTATGGCTGAAAATCAACAAATGCCTGGTGGCCACCACCATGGTCACGGCGGTCATGGTCACCAACATCCAAAAGATTGGGAAGCTGGCTTATGTGGGTGTCTGAGTCATATGAATGGTTGTGTTTGCAGCTGGTGCTGCCCTTGCATCCAATACGGACGTATCTACGACTATTTGAATGGTGGAGGATGTTGTGTCCAATCTATCCTGTTCGCAGTCCTTATGAGCTTACATTTGGAGTGGCTTCTTCATTGCTCTCTGAGAGGTAGCATTCGCCATAGACACAACATCGAAGGAGGCTGCTGTGGTGACGTCTTAGCGACTTTCTGCTGTCCTTGCTGCGCTCTGATGCAAGAAACAAAGGAAGTTAAACTTTCAGAACACCACGCCGGACGGCTTTAAGTAGTAAGACATCATAAAGAATTCAGATTAAGTTAATAGGAATTTTGAGCGAATTAATAAAGCATTTATTTTCCAAAGCTGTAGCTGCTCATGGTTTCTGGTTGTCATCTAATTTGATCTGTGTTTTCATTTATAACTGCATAATCTGACAATATGAAAAGAAATGAAAACGAAAAGAAAATTGGAGCTAATGAGAACTTCCATATACTGTACTAAAATACATTCGTTAGTTAGAAAGGAAATTATAAGTCAAAGTCAGTAGAAAATATACATTGAGCAGGCGAGAGTCAGTAAGTTATTTGACAGATTCAAATGACTCACGACTTAAAATCCAAAACTGATAGTTTTGTAGAAAAATAACTACTAAACGACAAAAGAACTTTATCATCTTCATCAATTTCCAACAGAAATTTTGCGAACCAGATTCCATGCTTTGCAGTTTCAAATCCGTTCAAGATCAGCATACTAAGATCTAGAAATATTGCCTTATATTGTTGACATTGAGGACCGCAACGATTTGCTTGTCGATATTTGACTATTTCTATTGCCTCCTTTCCATGGAAGGCCCAGTGACATCCCACAGCATTTTTGGCAAGGATTTGACTGAGAGCTGTAAGATTGAAGACATCATCATCAACGATGAGCACTTGAGGACAATCACAAGTCATTTTGATTTGAGGTACTGGGGACATCGTACTAGGCGTTTTCGAATAAGATTTGCTTCGGTAGTGGTAAAACTTCGAAGTGCTATAGATAGAATCCATAGTCATTGGAAATTCTCGCTCGAGCTCTTGAACAGTTAGAAAGTCTATGCTTGCCTCAGAACATACAGTAGTCTCGCACTCTCTCTGTTTGTAGAGTTTTATTGGTATTTGTGGAGAGATAGATTTCACATATACTTGCCAAAGAAGAGTCGCCAGCGATACTACTTGCTGTTGGTCTTGGTGGAGGAGGGTATAGACTATCCGATTGACATAGATCACTTCATTACTCTGATCGACAATCATGATTCCTTGGCTTAAGGGAATATATTGTGAAATGATAGTATTAGAATAGAACACTGTTCTTGTTGGAACAGAAATATGAAAAATAAATATATTGCATGATGGATACGACTGCTCTCATCCATCAATTCCCAAATATGAACGCCTTTGAAAACGTGCAAAGCGCTGCTGATCAAGAATATATTAAATAAAATTTTATTTTGGCCCGCTACCGTGCAGCGCAAACAGCCAACCAACAGAGTTCTTTCCTTGGCTTTTTTCAGTTGAGTTGCCGAAATGGACACAGGAAAAACTCAATTCATACTTGTATCAATCAAATCTTAACGCATCTATGTATTCAATCTTTCTGGTAAAAAATAAGAAAACATATTTATGCTTTAGATAATTCAGATTTTTCCCCTATTCTTGGTTTTGGAGATAAAATAGTCATTATAATTCGCCAATTCGTCACCTCTAGAAATTTTGGCCGAAATCAGCTCCGACTCTGAAGGAACCAACTTTGTTACGTATTACAGTATATATTTGAGATGCAAATGCTTTCCGTGAAGAATTACTCTTTTACTTCGGAAAAGACAGAAATGTGAATTTTCTATTTTTCTCTTTGTTTAGAAGATCAACATTTTCTGTTCTAGTAGAGACAAAATTCTTTATTTGATCGTGGCAGACATATACAGTTGTCTCAGTAGGTCGTATTTAGAATTCACCCTTCGCTATAGTTATTTCGGAAATGGATAATCCACTTCAAAGCATTAATTTAACAGATTGCGAATTAATTAATCCCATTAACTTTACTATAGACATCTACCTGCGCTTCAAAAATAAAAACCACGCTGAATCATTAGCTTGGGATTTGGAACCTCAAATTCATCGACGACTGGCCATCTCAAATTACTCTCATAGTATTAGAAAAAAATACTTATGGCTTGAATGAGGCACCAACGCGATTTCAGCTATTATTGTAACAAAGACACCCTTTCTAGCCGGATTAACTTGAGACTTCGAAATAATTCGGTATTCTTGTTTCAAAAACAAAAAAAAACTGACATGACTTTTCTATGGAAAATCATGTGTGTATTTCATCATGAGGCTACACTTGTATTTCATTAGAGACGACTCCACAGTTGAAATACGTTTATTATAAGTATTCAAACAGATAGATTGAGGAGGTTTTCTATTCTAATCTGTTTTCTCTCTTTCTCTCTCTCATAGAGAGGCTCACCTTATTCTGCTTACAACGCTTGCATAATAACAAGTTGCATACATTACCATCAGAGACTCCCTTCTAGCAGCAACGCTCATTTCTTAGTCTAAGTAGGTACTTTCTCAAATGATTTTAAGGCTGACAAAATAAATGCATCAGCAATTTATAAATTAAAGCTTTAGAGCAGCTCTCAATTTCGGACCAATCCAGATTAAGCTCTTTAATAAATAAAAAATTCTACAAACTATCAATTAATAACGCAAATTAATTGGGAATGGATATATTCCTGCGTTTCAAGAAGAAAAAACACGCGGAAGCATATACTTGGGATTTGGAACTCCAAATCCATCGAAGACTGGTTATGGTTACAGTTGGTCTAGTCGTCGGAACAGTAATATTTGTCGGGATGTACGCTTTCAACCCTAAAGTAGGTAACCGAGCGTCTCAAATCCTACTAGCTGTCAGATTCATCTTGGCAGTATTGGGTTTGCTTGGAAACTACTTACTTAAAAAATACATGTGTCGACTTAAACCGCAAGCACCGAAGCTCATAATATTGTTAGATATAATAGGCTGCGCATCTCAGTTCGCATTTTATCCTGTGGTTGGAAGCATAGCAGTGGATAATTTCAACAAGTTGGGAATTTATGTCTGGGCTTGGTGCGCTGCATTCGTGGCGTTTACTGTTTATTTTACTCTTTGTTCTTGGTGGATGAAAGTGATTAATGTATTAGTACAAAAGGGATTTTTCTTCTACTTTGTGATAAAAAGAGAGCCTGCTTTCATTCCAATACTGACATTGGCATTATCCGCAGTATTTACGTTCTTGGCGCTCACATACGCACAAGAAAGATTTGTAAAATTGGATTTTCTTGAGAAAATGAAAATCCTTGACAATTATGAGGCGATCAAACGCATCTTCGATGATATTTCCCAAGGAATCATTATCGCTGACACCAAATTTAATATTATATATGCGAATCGAACTGTTAGTGCTATGTTCAAACGACAGACTTCAGAGACATCCGTTGGAATACAAGAGCTGTTCTCAGAAGTTCAAGTCAAGGCTGTCAATCCGCCATTGATGTCACTGATCACTGAGAGAATAATGCTATCTCAAGAAAACATGCAAGTAATCAATCCTCGTTGATTACTCATTGATGTCTAATAATTATCTTGATAATTTAGGAAAACTCTCTATATGGTATGCTTGAAAGAGTTAATAACTCACTCTTTCATTCTGAGCCTCCTACAACCGTAGTCACAGCTGAAACATATTGGATAGATCCAAATAATCGGAGCAATAAAAAACAGTTTTCTATAAAGTTTACTCCTTCTCTCTTCATGGATGAGCAAGTAATTGTAATAAATATAACTGACACAACCGACCGAGACTCGCTCATTGCCGCTGAAGCAAGTAGTGAGTATAAAACCCGCTTATTGTCTTCAGTCTCACATGAACTGAGGACTCCTCTCAATGGCAGTATCAACTTCCTTGAGCAGACTATTACCGAATATGCAGTGCCAATTGCTGTGAAAGACAAATGGCTCATCCCTGCTCTACGATGCAACCGATTGTTGCTATCTCTGGTGAATGATATTCTCGACTTCTCTCAAATGCATGCAGGGAAACTCAGACTTGTTTTCGAAGCGAAGAGTGTCACGGAAACTGCGAAGGAATGCATAGAGCTATTAGAATTACAAGCCCAGAAGAAACAAATTCAGCTGAAACTACAAAACAACTTGAGAAAAAAAGAAGAAACATTACATACCGATCATAATAGATTGAAACAAGTGATGCTGAATCTGTTAAGTAATGCAGTCAAGTTTACTTTTGAAGGAGGAGTGACTCTATTTCTTGATGAGGTAGCGATTGCACACCCTCAGACCTCTTTGCTTTCGTATGACGACTCTTCTGTCTCACAGCTTAAAGGGGTGAAAATTACATGTCAAGACAGCGGAATAGGAATAAGTTCAGAAAACCAAGAGAAACTTTTTCAAAGTTTTGAGAAGTTAGATTTGGGAAACCATGACCTACGGATCAATGCTACAGGGGCAGGACTTGGACTTGTGATTTCAAATAATATCGTCCAGAGGCTAAGTCCGGAGGAAGTAACAGGAAGAGAGGGTGAGATCATCAGATTCAAATCCAAAGAGAATGAAGGGTCATCTTTCTTTTTCACGGTGTATAACAGAACCCCCGAAAATATTCTTAGATATCAACATCCGACGAATGCACCTGACTTCATTCATGATAATGAGACTCTCATGACAATTCCGGATGTAGGAATGGGTTTCAAGAATACGACAGAATTAATGAGAACCATGCCTATTAAACTGGATACTCCCAGAACAGGAAGAGGACAAGGGCAAGGACAAAATGATTTGCTTCTTTCGCCTTATTCAAATAAAGCAAGTTTCCTATCAGTCAATTTAACAGCCACTGACAATTTGCTAAGCTCTCCAAAAATCAACTGTGACTGTCCAAAAATTTTAATCGTTGATGATGATTCATTCAATCTCACTGCTCTCGATCAGATACTCTCCAAGCTGAAAATCTCATGCACTTGGGCCTTCAATGGAAAGCAGGCTATTGAGAAAATTGAAACTCGGCAACAAAATCGCTGCTGCAAGACTTGCTATCAATATAAATTGATGTTTCTTGATTGTCAAATGCCAGTCATGGATGGTTTCGAGACTGCTAAGGCATTGAAAGAAATGATGAAGAAAAG
>ENA-UOUE01001468-UOUE01001468.1-compost-metagenome-genome-assembly--contig:-NODE-1468-length-14818-cov-23.079777_pt1 | contig 14818 bp, 11 predicted proteins | sample MGYA00238146_ERZ747223 | MGnify/ENA primary metagenome ERZ747223 (study PRJEB28781, sample SAMN06268865) | compost metagenome | isolation source: single cell | place: USA: California, Emeryville, Joint... | reverse complement strand
TCCAAATCGTTCTTAGTAGCGTTTTCTTTTGAGGCAACTTTCTCCATTTTAAGAGGTGATGTTGACCAATCTCGTCTAGCACTATTATCTTTGCTGATCGATGAATCATCGTTTTCAATTGATTCTTCTCGACCCTTTCTTTCCTCAGTCTCATTATCTTCTGCAAAAATTTTTTGTTTCGCAGCAGCCGAAAAACGACTTTTCGGGACTATTACATGCAAACCGTTGTGGAGGTTGGATGGTCTTCGTAAATCTTTAGGTGCGGTGAGAACTCTTGGTCTACCTTCATCCTCATCAGGTAGGGCAATGTGCTCCTCAGAACATATTCTAATGCAAAACGATAAACCCAACAAAATTTAGCAAGAGATTTTTACTTTTGAATTGTCAACGGCGTGTATTCGTCGTCTTTCTCTGGACTCTTAGATCGGGGAAGCTCTTCAGAAGGTCTTCCCTCTGAAGCAGTTTGTTTATCAAATTGAAATGGTGAATTATAGGATTCTGAGCTTTCCTGGAAACAATCAATGAATTCAAGGGTGCTGACACCCTTCTTTAAAATGTCTTTATATAAATTGTTCTGACGTGAGGATTTCGACTTGTCTTTCTTAATCAGCTCTTTGATCTTTTCCTCTTGTATCGTGTCAGTATAGTGATCCATCACTTCACTAGGAGATGATTGCTCTCTAGAAAAGCTGCTCAGTTTGTTCCGTTTGGTTTCTGGGTTCACTGTCGATTGTGAATATGAATTAGTGAATGGTGAAGTTTTTTGCGAGTTGAGCCTGGGCAGACTCGGCGAATTTTGCTCATTAGGAGAGTTACCTAGTGGAGACATAAGCGTTCCACTCTCACAACTTTTTTTCAGATGAGGACTGTTTGAAAAAAAGCTTTTAAGTCGAGGACTATGCAGACTGTTGCCTGAACGAAGCTCAGCCGTTTCAACTTGAAGAAGCCTGCGACATTTATTGATTTGAGGCAATTCAACGGGTTTGCTGGCTCCAGAAAAAATCGATTCTGAATAAATTCTAACTCGTCTCTCTACATCATCATTGCCTACAGCTCGCTGTGGACTGTACGTCTGCAGCTTGAGAGGTTTTCTCTTGGCAATAAGGTTTTTCACTTTCGGAGAGGCTAAATTCATACTCTGGCTCTCGTTGGTGATTTCTTCCTCTTTCTCGACAAGAGCCAGCTCTCTCTCAAGTTTTGACAGCTCCAAGCTCAACGTTATTTTTTTCTACGCATAGGTCATCAATCAGCGAGCACAAAAATATTATTTACAGAAATCAGCTCTTGAAATCTCGAAATCAGTCGCACCGTTCCACCACCTTCGAGGTCTTTAAATTTTCTTTCCAGCTCAGCTAGCAGACCTCTTTCCACTATTCATTGCAGTATGGAAGATGACTATTCGGTAATAAAATGAATAATTTACGTCGATTATCGTAATCTGAAGAACTAATGCGAGTTACTCGCTCGCCATATTGAATAATCTTTTTCAAAAGTCTGACTTTTCTGAGCATATCGTCTATTTTATTAAATTTTTCTTGAGTGTTATGGAGTTTGATGAGAAGTCTGATATCCTTAGTAAGTTCATTCTTATGCTTGGAGGCATTTTCTATCTTCCGGAGAATGCGGTTATTCAAATTGATAAGTTTGTCTCTTTTATCATGATATGCTTTGCATTTGTAAGAGTGATCTTTTAGCACTTTAATTGGCACTTCATGCTCACATATTCGGCAGATAATTGTTGACATGGGAATAATTAGAGAGGATTGGTTTGTTGAAATTCCTTATAAGATTGAACTTGACTAAGCTCCGATATAGTATTATCTGCTTGACAAAAAAATAAAAATTTCATCACAGCTGTCTATGAGTTAGAATCAGTCAAGAAGTTTTCGAAGGATGGGATTGATGGTTCTAAAGTCAGACCAAAAATTAAAGAAGGTAATCGAAAATTAACTTACTGAATTTTCGGAGGGTTGATAAATTAATTGATTAATTACTGATTTGGCAGTTTCGCACTTTAAGTAAGCGTTTTCAGCGAGGTAGATACACCTCTCAGTTAACTTCGTACAATGCACTCACCGAAAACGAGATTGTGACTCCAATATTACAAAGAAGCCCAAATAACAATTAGACTACTAAAGAGTCATTGAGTGCTAAGACAAAAGCTCAATAGTTAGTTCGTACTCAGACGTTTGAGTAATGGAAAGGTTTCCGTAAACACGAATAGGCAACATATTTTTATCAGTCTATAATTTCATTTGGGCGTTTACTGACTATTTGAGTTCAGTCATTTAATTACATTCAATGCGCTTAATAAATGGGTAGTTTATTTTGTCAATTTACGAAAGCATTGACATACAGTATTCTCGAGTTTTTAATCGAATAATAAAACTTTCTGTCAGTTTCTTTTGTTAATAAGTTTTGATTTGGAGTGAAGATTTCTCTCTAAAAAGATTTGACCTTTTCTTCAATGTTGAATTACGAATATCTTCTGAGCAGAATGATGCTGATTAGATGTATTTCTCTGGGTTTGACTATCATTTCTGTCGATTAGAGATCATAATCAGCAGTACTGGAATCTATCTATAATTTATTAATCTAAAATACTCAACAAAAAACTTTCTTTTATTTATCAAAAGCCTTATTTTAGATTGGCAAAGTTTTATGAAGTTGAGGCGAGGCGTTCACGCTCTTTGGAGAGCGAAGTCACTTCATGAATAAAAATTTTGTTCTATAAGCACGATTGGAATATTACTGACATATATTTTGGTTTGGTAACGCTAGAACCATATCGTGAGCATTGAGCTTACTTTACATTATTTTTCCAGGTAGCTTCTACATAATTACAGTCAAGATTATTATTAAAGGCTTTTTGTAACTATTTAACAGCGATTTCTGCATTTCTCGGTTTTGCTTGCATGTATAGTATTGAAATATTAATTCACATAAATTCACAAAAGGACTTCATGATTATACCTCTATTCATAGCCTATCAGCAATTTGATAGCAATAGAAAATACTCGCATAGGAAAATGTTTCTTGTAAAAACTGAGTGTTCATGGTTTTCATTTCAGAGTGAAAGAAATTGGAAGAGGAGTTCAAAACATCTCATTAAAATAAAAAAAATTATTCAGATTCCACTGCATGGTAACAACTGTGGCCATCAACGATCGTTTTGACAGAATTCAAAGGTATCTCATGAATCTGCTATACTATTCTTTCTCTCTACCAAAGTTAATCGAGAAAATGGTTTGACCTTGAGATTCAAAAACCGAATTTGGTATATTATTCAATCAGGAAGAAATCTCCACTACAATGGAAAATGATCTACTGAGATCGACATGAAGCGAAATCTAAGGCAGCCATTGTGAATTAAATAACCTAATTATTCAAAGTTGAGAATATGAATTGTCGCACCTAATCTATTTACTCAGATTTTCAAGGCTGCAATCGAAAATAACTTTTTGAACAACTGAACTGAGAACTTATTACCGATATTCACAGTTCTACTGAATATCTGTATGTTCAGCCTTTCAAAGAAATTTTCTTTGTTCTAAAGAACTTCGAACTTCTAAAGAATCAAAGTTTTCAGTTTAAACAGATATTTAGAATTTTCAGAGGGTGCTTGACTGTGCGTGGCATCTGTCGGTCACGCAAAATACTAAGCAAACAAATGGCATCTGAACTTTATTGTTGCCATCAGATATTAAGGGATGTAGTCTGTAATGACCGGCAAGCTTACAGAGTATAATTTTGAAAAATTGACATAAAATCAGGATTTTCTTCTCTCAAATTTCTGTATTTGATTAAACAGAATGAGTCAAAATGGAATTATTCTGAAGAATCTGAAAATTTTGTTAAAATGGAAAATGCCTTCAAATAAATTTATCAATCAGCACTAAGAAACTAACCAATGGAGCTGTAACTAGCATTTCCACTCTAAATTCACTCAAGGAATAGCCTATTCGTTAGGTACCAGAGTGCTTTTTAGAGAGACCGCATCTTATACTAATTATACTCTGACAAATCATGTTTGTAAAGTTTCTATTAGGAAAAATTTTCCATTATTTGTGTTTAACTCACGAACATTTCGCATACTTCCGGTTCTCTACTGAGTTATTTTGAAAACTTCAGGACGGTAAATAGGCTTGGTAGTCTCTAATAAAGAACAAGCAACACGTGAGAGATTGCGAAAAGAGGTCCTTGCTTCAAATATGAATAATGGATATATTATGACGACTTCCATCTTCTGCCGAGGTCGCTTCTCCTAGGGACATATCTGAAGAACTATCGAATAGTTCCAATTAATTTACTTCTATATTAGATATATTCTTACTCGAAGCCACTTCTTCTCTTTTTGTGGATTAGAACATTCTTTTTTGATTATTCTTAAACTCATCACTGAACCAAAACATAACAGACAAAAAGCACATTCTGTGCTGAAACTCTTAAGCTGTTACTGACTGGACCAATTTATTCTGAAGACTCCTTACTGTTTTTTTGCTGTAGTAATGGCTATTTAAGGCGAGAGAGCCCACCATAATTATTAAATAGTGAATTGGTTAAAAAAATTTAGAAGTCATCCGTAATGACCTCTCTTGTTTTAGCTCCTTATCCAAAATCTCAACTATCAATATTAAACAACTCTCCCCCGATTGAGCAACTTAATCCTCTAAAGCAAGTTCAGACTGAAATTGCTCCAACAAAACGTCAAAAGATCATCGCAAATAGAAGAAGAAATTTCCAAATGAAAAAGAAAACTGAGGTAAAACTCTCCAAAATTGTTCCAAATAACATTTCTCTTAGCTCTGCAAAAATTACATACTTGGTGAGCCTTGTCCTCTTGGGGAGAAATGCTCCTTTGCTCATGGCTATGAGGAGTTAAAACCGAGGATCAATGCGTCGACTACTTTTAAAACAATTAAATGCAAACATTATTATGATCAAATGTTCTGCCAATATGGCCCTCGCTGCCAGTTCTTACACAATGATAGGAGAGGAGAAATTCAACAGATTAAATTAAACTACACACAACTGCTGACCATGATGGAAGATTCTTATGTCGTGAAGAAGGTAGCCTCGTCTTCTCAATCGGTTGAAGACTTTCTTCAAGCAAATCTGAATCTTGAGGCAAATCATATTCCACGATTGGCCGTGTTTGAATCATTGAACTCCTCAGAATGACCCCCAAAACCCCACAATTATACTTATAATCCCAGGCCTCAATACGAAACAAAAGAAAAGAGTTTTGTGGTTGTTAGTACTTAATTAGATATTAATTCAATTGTTAAAGATAGTAATAAGCTTTCCTCACTTAAATTAATAAGTTGCATGGATTCCATTATATATTATAGACTTGCGTTTTTTAGTATCGTCTGGCAATGAACACGGATATGACATGATTGTTTGATGATTGTTTGGTACTATATTATTTATATGTCTTTATTCTCATCCATTTTTAAACAACATAAAAAAAGTTGACTTGTTCTGGTAAGATATTTATTTAAAATTTCAGATTCCTAAGTTCATGTTAAACCATGGGAGGCTGAAGAAGATTTGGAGTCATTTCCACTTTTATCTCCATTGCTGATCGATGAATTTCAAAAAGTATAGCAGAAAAAATGGAAATATAATAGCATTATTACAATTTTGTAGCTTTTATCGTGTTTCCTCCTCAGAGCTCGAGTGAGGGATTTAGAAAGAGTAAATAAAGGGATCCTAGTTGGAAGCGCCGAATTACATTGGCATTGGATCATGTCCTGTCTTTGGGAATTGGATTTTCGGATCCAAATAAATTGTTTAATTATCCCTCTCTGTTAAAATAAAAGCAATTAAAGTTAGATAACTCAAACCCGAAAAGGAAATATGAATCTCATTAGAACATTTTTTAAAATAAAATTATGATTCCGTGAATTCCATGGCAAAGTGCCAAGCCCTCTTTACCTTCCAGCCTTGAGTCTTCTCTCACAAATTTTCAATTTCAAATTCAAAAAAATAAGAAAATCATAATTTAGATAATTTAACCTAGCTTGAGTGCATTTGATGGGATTTAAAATCTTCTCTCTACTGAACGCCGAGATGATTATTTAGCTCTCCACAACAATGATTTTTTTGGTAAGAAATCTTTGATTCTATTCAAGGAAGTATTCGAGTTACAGGAATTAATCAAATTGAGAAAGAATTAAATAAAGTAGAAGGAAAAAAGCCATGCACACTTCATACAGTGAATCTTTCTCCATTCTACCTTAAGCCTAACCGCTTCTTACCTTCATAGAGAGATACTGGGAGCCATCTACGGTCCAGACACTTGGCTCAAGTCTTACTGTCGGTGCTATCGCAACAGCCATCGTAAGCTCTAATTATTATTTTTTCTCCAACTCCATTACCCCAAACCATTAGACCTACCCTATGGATTTGGTTAAAACTCGCATTATGCACCGCGCAGAAGGTATTGGCATCAGACAAAGAGGCTACAGGGCAGGATACAACCCATTCTTGGAGTTCAGACGTATCAGCGAAACAGGAAGAGGCTTCTCTTATTTCTTCCACGGGTAAGATTCCTTATCTTCTCCCTATTTCTCACTTTTTCCATAGTCTTGAGACCGCCCTGGTGAGCAGATCCATCTACCTGTTGACCAGAAACCTCATTTATAAAATTATCTATGATTACACGAAACCAGTCAAGCCATCAAGTAAACTACTCTTCTTTTCGCCTGAAGCTAACGCCCGCGTCCTACTCTAGATGACTTGACCTACAGAGAGAAGAGTGTGATCTCTGGTATTGCTGGTACTGTTGCCGCTATCGTTTCAAATCCATTTGAAATCGTCTTGGTAACTACGTCTAAATTCAGGCTAGTAACAGCATGAATTGAGTAGGTCAGACAACAAGTCGATGGAGCTCTTCCAAAAGAAATGAGAAGAAACTACGCTGGTGTTATGGATGGATACAGCCAGCTTGCCGCCAAGGAAGGAGGAGTTAGTGCATATTTCAAGGGAGTCCAGGCTTCAATCTTGAGATCGTTGGTAATGAACACAGGTGAGTTGCTTGTTTTCATGAACTCAAAACTCATGTGACAAATTTGTCAATCTTAGCCCTCTCACTTCCTTATAACTACATCAATGAATCTTTCTGGGTTACCTTCGGTGACTGCGTTTGGAATCGCCCAGTGTAATCTCTGATTCGAGGTTTACAATCCTAAGATATTTCTAATAAAGGGCATTGATCTGCGCAACTACCTACGCCGCACTCTTCGTCACACCTATCGAAAACATTAAGACCAGACTTCAAAAGCAATTCCCAGACCCTCAGATGAATAGATTGACCTACGCTGGTGTTATGGACTGTATTAACAAGGTAACTGAGAAAAAATATATTTCGTATTTGATAAACTTTCATTAGATTGCCGTTGAAGAGAACTTCTATTCATTCCTCACTGGCTACAACTCTGTCTGGATGAGAACCTTCTTCTACGCTGGAACCGTAAATTCATTGTTTAAAACGTTTTTGTTAATCATCACCTGCTTCTTAGACAATCGTGTTGATGGACCTCCTTACCAACCGCTGGAAACGCCAAGCCGGACTTAAAGAATGGCAAATCTAAAAAACTTTTGCATAAATTCCTCCCTTATTGTTGTCGTTCGAGAAATTGACGTGATTGTTTTCTTCAATAATTTGTATTGAGGAGTTCAAATATTTGAAACTTTGCACAACAAAGCACAACAAAAATAATTTCCATATCAAGTCAATGCCTGGTTGCATCGAAAGAATACCAGTGACTAATATAAACTTCAAACCATGCTAAAATCCTTAAAGAATTTTCTGACTAAAATTAATCATTCACTCTTAATTTAGAAGAATGTAACTAAATTTGGATCGATAGCCACATACTGAGAAGTCAGTTGGATTTTAACATTTTTCACTGTTGAAACTTCAAATCAATTTTTCAATGGTATGAATTTCATAAAATGCGGTATCTGATATAGACACAATATAAATTTGTAAGATACGAGTAATTTAGTTAATGAGTGCCATGCTTTCATCGCTCTCTCCACCAACACAATCGCCATTTTTTTGAACGTATGAAAGGCATTCAGAGGCATCAGCACAGGCGATACCATAAATCAAATGATTTGATGTATAGATACAAGCTACTTGTACAGCATCATTCACACCTTCCCAAGGAGCGTCCCAGAGTTGAATATAAAGAAGCTTGTAGGATCCATCCTTGAGTGCTACCTCAGCAAGGACGTTGTAAAGTTCGCCAGCAACGACTTGTGTTGAGAAGCTCAAAATGGTCGTGCCTTCAATATCGGCCGTGTTGAGAAGGTTCCTGCTCGCAAGTTGCTGTAATCCCGACTTCAATTGTGAAGATGCTTCTTCGCTGTCAGTTGGCTTTTCCTCGATTCCTCCAAGAAGTGGTGTTTCTGTTTCAGCCTCTTCCACATCAGTACTTTGAGAGCTAAGGGATTTACTATCACCAGATAGCAGGATCTGCTCTCTCATGATTGTCTGCACAGTCAAAGATAAGCTAATCAGGGTAGAAATTAGTAGAAGAGTTGCTGCTAGCTTCATTGTGAAATAAATTTTCTGATATTTGTGATGGAAAATAAGTGCTATTGAGTGAATTTATTTCGAAATTCTTCTTATTCTTTATTGTCTTTACTTATGTTTTCCAACTGGCTGTTGAGGCAATCGATTATAGGAAATATGAAGCTGTGAGTATCTAAAGTTTTGAGTGGGTGTGACATGAAGAAAACAAAAATGCTATTAATTGTTATGATCTCCTTTCATTTTCAGAAAAGTAGATTCACTTCGTTATAAACACCATGTATCTCACAATCTGATTTTATTTGGATAATCAACATATTAGGTTCTTGGTTTAGATAATACTACTTAAGTTTGTATGAACGAATGCAACAAATTTTGTGCATATTTTCGAATTTATCACTCACTATTGTTTCAAATTACAAAGGGAATATGATTAGATAAATTTCTTCTTTGATGAGTCTTCCATGTCAAACCTTCTTCTAATAATTGAGAGTCGTCAGCATGGAAATTAGACCTGATATATAAAATTCATTAGAATCTTTATCGAAAGAGAAAACTCTATCATACCGTCATTTGTAGCTGCGTACACACAGTTGTCCCAGACTTCCAGACCGACAACCGACACCGCTTTCTTGTTTTCTAAAGAAAATTAACGACATCATTGAGCTGAAGCATATAATGAAAATTTACCTCCTCTGAATTGAATTTCTTTAAATTCCTCAAAAGTATCTGCATTGAAGAACTTAACTACACCTGTGCTTCCTCCGGCGATTATGACATTTTGTGAGTCACTAAGAGCAACTGCTTTGACTTCTCCGCCTCCAGGAGCAACCTAACCCCAAGAAATTAGTTCCCTCTTGATAAATGGTTCATACCTCGAGGTATTTCATTAGAGCATTCTTTCGGAGGTCATAAACACCGACAAGACCTTTTTTACAGTTGCTCAAAAGCAGTGTTTGCTTCAAAGGATTGTATAGAATCTCGCTGGCTCCAATCGAATCGCTTTTTACTGCGTTCTACATCAATAATGTGAATTTATGACATTTGATTGAAGAAGATAATAGCTGTTATTACGACTTTAGGAGGAAGTAGCAAATCAATAATTGTGAATTGGGATTTTGGATTAAATCCTGACAGTGCGATGACTGAACCGTCATTGAGGAAGCAGAAATCTTCATAGTGGTCTTTAGCTGAGGTTATGCTGAAGAAAGGTCTTTGAACTTTCCCGCTAAATCGAAACATTATTATATATGAAGATTAAATTTTCAAGCATCTTACCCAAGTGCTAAATTCCACATGTAGAAGTTGCCGCTAGCATCGATTCCCGCGAGTTTGTTTCCGAAATTATTAAACTTAATTCTATTCACAGCGTCTTTTCGATTCGTTGTGGTTGATCCAACGAGCGATTGATCTTGGAATGACCAAACGCTAACTCCACCCTTGTTGCCTTAAATTTTTTAAATCACTGAGAAAAGTATAAGAGTGGATCTTACCAGTGCAGTAGATTGGGAGCTTAGGATGGGAGACAAGCACATTCGAGTCAATTACTTCGGTGATACCTCTAGTGATGCTACTTCTGCCCATTTCTGATGACGACATTAAGAGGTTTTGGTCAAAATTGAAATTGCCAAAAGTTTCGCCCTCTTGTCTGTTGATACAAACAGAATTCTTCTTTTGAACGCTTATTCGATCCTACAGATTAAAATGAGAGAATAAATTAATCTCTGACAGAAAATATTTAAGAAAAATATTACAAATTCTTCATTGAGAATGAGTTTATAAGTCAGTTGGATCGATGGAGGCCTGTTCTTTAAATCTCGTTTTAAGGATAACAGTTCTTCGTCGTCGGTTAATTGAAGTTTGTGGTTCTCCATAATGCTAGTTGCGTCCTATAAAATTGATTGAATTTATTTCTCTCGAAGGTCGTGAAATACATCTTCTAGCACTGCAAGGCCATCTTGAAGTCGCGTTTTGTAGAGGATATTAGAGACAACGTTCATTTTCTTGATTCCTCTGTTCGTTAGGACAGCCATTTGGTTTTTCATGAGCAATGTTTTGTTGAAACAGAATCCTTTGATTACCTCCCCTTTCATTCTAACAATCTGGTATGAAAGAAAGAAAACATGTAAGATGATTTCAATGAATTCAAGGCGCTACCTCAAAGCCAGACTTTAAGATGTTTGTCTTCTCCTGCTCGATCTGAGCGTCTGAATTTTTCAAAGGACGAGTAAAAAGCATTTGGTTTAACTACAATTTCGAGTTAACAAAAGCGGAGAATACTCGAAATTAGCTACCTTTAGCTCGACCTTAAGAAGCAATTTTTTGATGACGACAGGTGGAACAATCTTAAGAATAGGTCCCACCTTCAAATGATCCTCTAAATACAGATCACAGCTGTCTTTTTGGAACGTTGGATCTTCCTATACACATTAAGTTGTGCTTAGAAAACATGACAAACATCTTGTTTTACCGTGAGCTGGTGTCGGATGTCATCGAAAATTCTGAGCTGACGAATCAAGATATTTTTGTTCAAGAAGATGAAAAACGCTCGCTCAGCCGCGTTTTTATATTCTTTCAGACAATGGACTATCCTTACAGTGCTAAGTTCTGGTTTGCGGGTTTTTTGCATCTTCTTTAAGAGAGCCATGTCAACCTCCGCAGCACAGGATTTATAGCAATCATAAGCAAGCAGGTATTTGACTAAACTGAAAACCACAACTCTATCGTATCTTTCGACTTCCTCGCTGTTTTCATTATGTTGAGGAGGCTCGAAGTTAGCCTTGAACACTGTGGATAGCAGTTCACGTGTCTTTGCGGACATATTAGTTGTCGGTCCACTTTCAGCTGCATCTAGTGAATTTATCAGGTCAGCAATATACCCATCAAGTTCTGCTTGGTAGATTTTCCATTTGGACTCTGTTTGATTTTCTGAGAAGGTCCTCAGGAAGGTTGAAACAAAGCGCGTCACCTTGGAAGCGTTGAGGAACTGGAAGAGGTTGCAGCTCAGGATGAACACTCCACTGAAGATCAAGTAGATTATCGTGGCAATTCGTTGGCGGAATTTATTTAACTCCGCTCCTTCGTCTTCTGGAACCATCATCATATCATTCGAGTTTCGCTTTTCAAGTGAAGATTTGGTTTTCGATTGTATGGATTGACGAACAGATTTCGAGTTTTTGTTGGAGTAGAGTTCATAGAACTCAAGCAGGTTGATTGAAGAGGTGAGCTCACTTATCATGAAGATCAGGTTTTCGATAAAGTGTCGTTTCTTTGCAGCAAATGGGTTTTTGTAGCATTCATTTGAAATGATGTTGAGGAACTCTTGACTGTATTGCGTTATCAAATCAATGCATTGGTCAAAGCGTCCTCTGGAAGCGAGGTAAGAGACTGAGAGTTTCAAACTTCTTAGAGCGCTGAACTTTTGTTCGATGTACGAATGCAAAGGCTCTTCTTTGACAGGGAAATGCGTAGTTATTTGTTTTATTTTCTTCTCTAATTTTTCGAAATAGTTCTGCCAGTCTCTTGAATCAATAGCCTCTTCGATAGCGAAGTCAATGTAATCTTCGTACATTTGTCTCAGCAGATACTTAATTCTGTAATTGGTCTCAATCACCGCCTTGTAGTTCTGATAGAACACGAATCCCATGACAGGATTATGCATATACTCATAATATTTCAGGGATTTTTCAATATGAAGCTGAGTAATCTGCTTGAGCTCAACTTTCTCTTTGCTGACTTGAGTCGACTGTTTTGGCTTTTGGTCTGCTGCCCAGAAGTCAGAGAAAATATCGTCGTCATCTTGGTTGGCGTTTTGGGGTTGCTCCTGCTCCGCAAGCTCTCTTTTCACAGGAACAGAATTAAGAAGTTTATCCGCCAATATCATGGCAGAAGGATGGAACGCAGAAAGCATTGGGTCATATTTATGACTCCACGTCTCACATGATTTCTTGTTAGGATCAGCAAAATCGATTTCATGGCCGTAGTCATGGTAGAATTCGTAAAGACAGTTCACAGAGTTAATATGTTGCTTAAGAAGTGTGAATCCCATTGATCGAAGCCAGATGTCATTCATGGATTTGCCCGTTAGAAGGAAATGCTTTTCTATGATCTTCTTGAAGAGGACTTCGTCTTTGCTTTCATCCAAAAGCTTGCAAGTGAGTATTGCCAACTGGATATCTTGAAGATGCTCAATCATGATATCAATGACATTTTGAACATCGCCCGCAAGAAGGAACAGGGCGCAAGCGAGGGGGAAATCACGTTTGCTAAAGACAGCATAAGCATTCTTTCTTGCAACTTCTCGATTCTTAGCTTCATTGAAGTCTCTTTGCAGGAGTTTGTAAGTGGCTTGGTTCTTCATATCAGCCTTGAACAGCGTCAACAGCATGGATTTTTTGTTGAGCAAGAGGTACCACAGCATCACCTGGAATCCATCTTTTGTTCTTCTGTAAAGATTCTGAGCATACTTCTCAATGTATTGCTTTATTCTTGGTAGGTTATCATACCAAATAATGATGCCGTATTTCTTCAGAACATCCCAAGTGACTTCAAACTCATCTCTGAGGCAGTAATCAATCAGCGTGTCTTTTTGAGTAGAGTGAAGGGCCCAAATGATATCTTTGGTCATAAGACATCGCTGTCGTGCCAAGTTACCGACGTGCTTGCTTGTGATATTGAACACCTTCAATTGGAATAGGAAGATTGAGGCAAACTCGTCCAATGCTCGCTTATTTTGCTTATTGTCGATAAGACCATTGATCAAACTCGCAAGCACTAAATTGTCTGATCCTTTCAAATTCGTGTTGTATCCTTCATTAATGAATTTGAGGAGTTCATTATAGTCCTGGTCAGAAAGCTCTTCTCCACCTTCTTTTATTGAGAAAAAAAAAATTATTATAATAAATCCCTTCAGCAACTTTATTATTACCAGCTTTGCTGAAATAATCGATTTTACTAACTTTTTTCGCTACTGTTGGCATGAAATCCGCGAAAATATCACCATCGTCTTCTTGAGGGACTTCAGACTCCTCTTGAATTTCTTGTGGTTTGTTAAATGCTTGCTCGGCTTTCTGAATAGCAAGTTTCATTATTTTCTCCAGCGAAACGTGGAAATTTGCACCAATCTACATACCAAGCGGTTAGAACCACCATCAAGTGCATATTTAGAGTACCATGTTCTTTTTTCTGATTTGCTTCAACATTTTCTTAAAGATAATCTCAAGCAAGTCATATTCTGCGAGAATGAGGAGCTCAAATATGAAATCAGGATGATGCTGAGGCATGTTTCCTATATTAGGGAAATTTGATAAAATTCGGAGAAAAAAGCACGAAAATACCTTTAGTTCTCAGCAATTTCATGTTGAGATTATCCGAAAGGAAGTTGATATTGATGCTCAAGTTTTCCTCTTGCATTTTGCTGAAAATTGTTTCATCAAAGCAGCCGTTAATATTTCTGACGCGGTTCTCTCCGACGACAACGATTGTCTTCTTGTCAACTTTGTAAATCGCGTGAGATTTCGATGCCTCGAGTCCACGTGGGACTTTCATTGCATAGACTTCATTTGAAGACAATGAGCTATAATATCCAAAAAAAGAAATGAGCTATCGTGGTCCTAGTGAGCTTTATTTACGTGTGAATGAGGTCCATGACGTGAATCTGGCGCGTTGTATCGAATTCGATATATAATGTGAAGATGAAGTTTTCCACGATAATGAGGAAAACTCTTTTGTAGAACGGTATGATGCTAATTCTCAGGTTATTTCTGTCGACCAGACCTTCGTCAACGTTCTCTAAAAGCTTTTTGATGCTTAAGTGAGTTAGTGGTTCTCCATCATTAGCATAGAAATAGACCTAGCAGACGAAGAGTCAAGCAACAATATAAAAGGACGGTGCTTTTACTGTATTATTCTCGTCAAGAACGTAGAGCAAGTTAGGGAAGTATTTCGATACCCCGAAATCCTTCATTTTGACAGTTTTCAGCTCCAAAATTTTCTTCGAAGTCACTCCTTGGTCCTTGTCAATCTTGTATTGAACAATTCTCGACTCTGAGGACAGTCCGAAGATTTTAAGATTTAGTAAATCTTCATTTTGGATGAAGTAGACGGGGCGCACTGTTTTCAATTTCTCATCCAATGAGATATCCAAAATACTCTAAATTCATAAATAGTTAATGCGAATGATAGAAGAATGATATTTACTTCAAACAAGAAGAAGCGATCCTGAAGTTGGAATATTTTATGCTCTGGCACATCGAATTTTCTGCCAAGGAGCAG
>ENA-UOUE01001467-UOUE01001467.1-compost-metagenome-genome-assembly--contig:-NODE-1467-length-14825-cov-10.253051_pt1 | contig 14825 bp, 22 predicted proteins | sample MGYA00238146_ERZ747223 | MGnify/ENA primary metagenome ERZ747223 (study PRJEB28781, sample SAMN06268865) | compost metagenome | isolation source: single cell | place: USA: California, Emeryville, Joint... | reverse complement strand
TGGACACATGTAAAAGAGATCCCAAACACAACACTGCTGGTTTCTCTCAATCACGACTGTCACAAGTATGCAGACTGTACCCATGAGTTGAGTGCTTTGAAGAACAAAATTGTTTGCTTTTATTTTGATTTTCACATTAATATCGATTTTCCCAAAATCTTCAAGGAAATCTCAGTAGATATCTATTATTTAGATGTCCTCTTGGCATTTCTTGAGCTAGTACGGTTCTTTTTTGCTCCTTTGTCGAAAGTATTACAAACAAACTCAACTCGAAAACTCAGCAATATATATCTTTGAGAAAAAAAAGAATTAATATACAACGATAACATAGACTCAATATTAGCAAAGAGATTTCATAACATCACCATTTCAATGCAGTTATATACCTAAGCATTAATCTGGGGTTGCTGTGAGAGTAATATCACCGTTTTCTTTCTAGTCTTATCCCTTTTCTCAGGAGAATATTTCAGCTGCATGCGAACTACACTCGCAAAGTCCAATGGCTTTTTTGCCGCCTCTTTCTTCACCGTTAATAACCTACAAGAATTCGACAACTCATCGAGTCCTTTGAGGATCCTTTAATCAATACACTTAAGAATTTCGATTCAATGATTTTTTATTTACATTTCTTTCTTTTTCGTCTCTTGGAAAATAGGCTGATTAGCCACTAGCCTCTGCACGACGTGGTTCTCATCTTTGATTTCACTCTCAATGTTCTCCATCATATGTGTTAATCTCTACAATAATAGACCGCAGGTAAGTCATCTAATCCCCCATCTTATATGAAAATACCTCCTTCACAGATAGAGTAATCTTTTTCCATTGCTCAGGATCACCTTTGTTTTCTACTTCCTCGGCATTGTCACCATTGCTGTCAAGCAGCTCTTTCGGTTTAATATGACTTTCACTCTTCGCTCTTTGATGGATGCTTCTTGGCAGACTATCCGCAGCTTTCAGCTGAAGCGTATCTTCTCTTTCAAATCTAATAGTAGAAGGCTTCACGTGCTCTTGTCCATCACCCTTAGCATCAATGGGAGGTAATTCTTGCTTTTTAGGGATCAAAGAGCCAAGTCTCGTGAAGAATTTCTTTGAATTCAAATTTCTATGCGAATTTTTCGTGCTAAGCGCTATGATATGAAGGAAAAAATTATTCAGAATGCGTTGGTAAGCAACTACGTACTTTTCGAGAGGTTAAATCTTGTTTGGATGATGTTTTCGACTTGCGCGTTGGTTGAAATAAACTATATTTAGAGGAGTTGGTTAGAAACCAAGCAGAGAGAAGGGATTTTACAAAGCCATCAGTTTCGACTTCTTTTTTCTCTCTGATCAACCCACCAAGCAACAAATCCTTAATTCCCTCCCTTTTCTCCCCGAGGGTCTCGCGCTCTCTGAAATGTACCATAGTGCGACCGAATTTGAAGTTCTTTTGATCATAGTCCTCGATTTTCTTGAAATAAACGTGGTTTTTCACGATTCTAGCCATTGATTAATTCCTGCACAAGGCCAATGGTAAATTACTTTGAAAACTCTTGAGGCTTTGATTTCTCGTCATCTTTTGAGCAGATTAAATGCTCTACCTTATTCGCAAAGTACGAGTCGATATCAACAAACCCTAGCGACCCTGCGGCCGTGCTCCTCGTTGAAACTGTACCGCTGAAACTTGCATGAGATGTCGTTGATTTCGGTCTTTGAAGCTTGATATTGCGGTTCAGCTGATGAATGCATTTTCTCTCCTCTTCTTCATCGATCTGCATCTCATTTACCTCCTTCTCTACATCAAGCTTAGAGTATTTCTCCATATCGAACAGCCTCCTGCCTTCATTTTCGAAATGCAAGCCCGATTTCTTCGAAACCTTCTTTTCTTTGCGAGGTCGAACGCCTTTAAATAGGTGGAATGGGTCATTTTCTCCATTCTCATTTCTGAAAAACAATTTATCGAGAAGACTGTGCTCGAATTCGGATTTGTTATCGTCGCCCTTCGCGGACTTTTTCCCGAATGCAGGGCTGGAGTCAACATGGATGGGTATTCGTCTTTTGTTGAGTTCTGCGTTATGGAATTTTGAATACAAGCTCTCTTGGAGTTTGGCGAAATTATCGTATTGGTTTGTTGCGCCGTTGTCTGTAATGGTAGTAGCACGCTCTTTGCCCTCAAAAACGACTCTCTCCATCTCTCCCACTTCTTCCAAATGCGTACCGTACTGAAGAAATATATTTTACTTAACCAAGCGAATACGGAGCTAAATTACCTCTTCTTTGGCTTTGTTGTAGGCGTTTATGATATTTGCAGAAAATTCATCGTCTTCGTGGCCAAGGAACTTTTTTGTGAACCACTGCGCAATTCTATTGTAATTTGTGAACCAATGATCCTGAAAATTATCGAACTTATAGCATTCCATCAGTTTCGCGTATTGGAATTGAAGCTCATAGGTCTTCGCTAGATTGAGGAGATTCATACACAGCATTCTGACCTACCCACAATCCTAATGAGCCTTTTTCATTATCAGCGATGCTAAATTACCGTTTTCCGGATCTGCTTCATGTAATCTATCCCAACTTGAGCATCGCTCTTGGCGTTATTGAACCTCACAGAAATTTCAACTTGAAGCAACGTCGTCACGCTGTCAAAGACCTCTTGAGCCTCTTTATACCTATTAACGAACACAAGGATTGAAGAAGGGAGATTTTTCAGATAGTTACTTTCCAAATTCGAGATAAAACACCCCAAATGCGATTCGAGCCTTGGCGCAGTTCCTCAAAAGAGACGGATTCATTGTAGATTCTAGATGCTTAGTTGCTCGGTAGCAGAAAACGAAATATTTGTAGCAAACGCCGTACATCTCCGCCTTCTTATAGTACATTGCATAATTCAAGAGATGCTGCACCAAATAGCCAAAGAACTCCTCCAAATTGAAATTTGCTAGCACATTGCAATTAGGAAAATATATTAATATTCTGAGCTTTACTATTGATCTCATCACCAGTTAATTCCTCCTGTTGAACGTTAGACCCTTCTACCTCATAAGAGTTGTCTAAAATATTCTCATACGTTCCATCTCGACCATCCTGATTTTTCAGAATCTGGATCAGCAGCTGCGATTGCTTCTCGTTTTTGAGTGTTTTCCCCGACGAGCCTAGCACGACTGTGCCCATTCGCGTTGAATCCCTTCGACTGGAACGCCGAGAGCGTGAGTCATTTGGAGGCTGAGTAGCATCGTCGTCTGAAAGGGAGGCATCTTCGAGAAGATTGTGCAAATGCTCGAATTTTTTGTCTGTTTTAGTAATATACTTCGAAATGCTGCTATGCCATTGCAATAAATAGTTCGTCCCAGCTTCAAGAAGTTTTGTAATGTTATTCTGCTTTCGATTGTCGTATTTGTCGAGGTATTTCGTTGCAATAGCCACCAACGAGGCCATAATTCTACGAAAGAGCTGAATTTTGTGAACCAAATTAAATTTTTTGGGGTCTGCAAAGCACTGGTCAAGCATATGAAAGGCCTTTTTATATTGTCCCTGATGGCAATTTTACTTAAGAGGCTGAGGTAGTAATAACATTACCTTCTTGATTAATCTACGAGTATCCGGGATGATAAATTCCAGTGAATTGGTTTTTCCGATAGAGACTCTCTGGCCTTCTTTGACGGTTTCCCTCTGATCGTTGGCGTCGTTTTCTTGCATTTTGGAGACTGTTTGAGCTTGGTTAATTCGCAGGTGGATTACTGAAACTGCAATATAATTTAATCGTTCTGAAACTCAACTTACTTGAAAAATTGCAGACTTGTGATTGGGGGTTATAGAAATCTCTTTAAAATCCGCTGAAGGATATCTAAGTTTCCTGATATGTATGAGGAACTTTAGCTCCGTTTAAGTATCTACAAATGGATGCAAAAGGCATTCGAGGGCCGATTTCGAATAGCTTTAAATGTGAAATATTCAACCAGTTTCAATATCGAGACACCCGTCTGAATCTGTTAGATAATTGAAAATGTCCAAAGGGAGGCTTTTCATTCATTTTCTCGAGTGAAAAAATGCACCATTTCCCTGTGAAACTTGTACCATTTCCTGAGGATCTTTGCTGATATATTGATTCTATCATAATATTTCACAGCGTGATGACAGGATAATTAAACAGATAGCTCCAAAAAGAACTCTTCCATGTCTCTCAATCCTGAGTTTAATTAACTATTCGATAACTCCAGTCTTCGATCCCTCGCTCAATATTGAGGAAATCTTTGCTAATATATCCTATAATATTCTGCTTTGTACTAGAATATCATCCGTTGATAAAAAAAACAGACGATGGATCCTCCAGGGCTCATTGAGAGCAATCATTTGTGCAGTTATGCAAGATTAACTCATTTACATATCTTCGAATTTGTGGAAAAATTTACTGAATTATCGAATTATTGAATGATTAATTGGCCGAATTTACTGAATGCAGTTTATGGCACCTGTAAGTTTCGATAATTAATTTAAGACGGAAAGATCTTTTCTAATAAAAATTCTTTTTTCACAACAGACAAACATCCAACAACTCATCTCTCAGCATGCAAGCCGCCGGAAATTCTCGGTTCGTGGAAATTATGAGTAAGATCCTTAGACCTCTCAACTTTCTCGGTGGAATCGGAGCTATTGTCGTTGGCTTTTTGGTCCTACTCGTCGGAGGAGCGACATTCAGAACGTTGCTGAATCTAGTCTTCACAACGGTGCTTGGGGTGCTGCTTTTGGCTGGAGAGTTCAATCTGAACGTTGTCAATGAAAATTGCAAGTTTTTAGCAACGTTTTTGGGCAGAGGCTTTTATGACATTTTCGTTGGAGGCTGGATTTTCGGGCTTCATTCGTATTTCGGGTGGCATCATGATAGCGGACACCACGATCATCATGATAACCCCTTAAACGATATCGGATATCTCACTAGTCTGTGCGTAGCACTTGTAATTCAATTTCACCTTTCATTTCTCCTCATTTTATATAATAAAATCATAGGCGTTATGGATCCTCGGAGTGTTTTTCATTATAATGCATCTCTTTGGCAAAGGGAAGTATATCTATGAAGTTCAAAGACAGGGAGAAACCTTTTAGTGAATGTCGCCCCAAAACAGGGCGGCAGTCCTACTCGAGCAGCAATTACTATCCTTATTTATTTGGCAAATGTTTTGGAAAATAGGGATATTAGTGTCCATATTTTTATAACGTTCTATCTAATTTGGATAATATGCATTAGTTAGTGTGTTGTACAAATCTCTCTCCATATCGATAACCTTCTAACCAAGGACTTAGTTCAAAAGCGTGCAATAATCACGTTATATCACAGGTGATAGTGAAAGAACTGCGAGCGAATGTGCATACATGCGGTTAATTTTTATTACTGAGATCCAAAGTTAAAACTAGTTGATAAAAATCTCAAAGAAAATCTCGTCGCAGTAGAAATGAACAAAAAAGGTAAGATTTCTTCATCACAAACCCTTAAACGGCATCACTAACCCTAGGCGGTGGCATTGCTTATTGCAACGAATTCCAAAGCGATGAAATGAGACTCTTCAGAGGAGGTATACTCAGCAAATCTTCATCTTGGATAAATTCTGTGAAGGTCTCAGAAATAACGGCATTGTCCCAAACAAGCTCATCAAGGACACCAGAAACTCCGTGAGAAACTACCACGATAAGTTCAGCTATGAAAGAGTATGACCCTTCCTCACTAGCACACAGGTCTTATTCGATTTCTTCAGGGTTTCATTCAACATTCGCGATCTCCAGCGAACCAATACCTCGCTTTCCATTTCATGTATGGAGGCTTCAGAACCTACGTCCTCCAGAGACACTTTTATCAGAACTGGTACAGAAGAGGCATCAGAAACTACTGGTTCCCTATCCTCCTCTCCTACACCCGTAATTAAGCATATTCGATCCTTTTGATGTAACTTTGCAATTTCCTTTGATAAATAGTTGGAGGCATGACCATGAGAATGTACGACAACGCTTCCTACGACTACTTCTATTTCTCTGACTAGAAGATTCCTGTTTACAATTTATCCCAAATTTTAAACCAAGGCGTAAGCCATAGAGACAAATGCCCCCAAGCATTGATTGACCACTCAAAATTTCGCAGATTGGTGGTTGTTCGGAGTTATTTTCGAATAAAGTTCGATAGTCGCTTTATATTTGCGTGCGTTGTCTCTAAGTTTCGTCTTAAATTCAAACAATGAACCTGCTCATGCAGCCAAAATTAAGGAAAAGTGCTTAAAATCTCAAGGGTTTATGTAGGAGCTAATTAGATATAGGTACGTTATCTAAGGCAAGTAAAAAAAAACCAGAAAATTTCTAAATTAAAATATATTTCGTGATGTTTTCAACTCTAAAAGCGTAAGCCTCTTCCCCTGATGCCTCAACTAACCCACTGTTCAACCGAATATTAGCTGTTTTGCTCGTGAGAATAAGGTGTTTTGGGTTTCTCGAAACAGTGAAGGTAATAGCAGCTTAACCTCTTTGTTTAATCCCCTTTCATTCTAGAGAACCAGCATAGTCTGCAGACAGTCAGGTTAAGCAAACCCGTTGGGATTGATACAAAGGAGAGTGAAGTGACCAAAGGTGCTAGTATCGAAACGAGCGTCAATAGCAAAGAGATCTCGGAAGATGGAGAGAGTCCGGAGCAAAAAATCGGCGATAGCTTCCTGAGCGTTGAGGGCAGGGATGATTTCGTGGATTATTTCGAATTGATTGGCGAGACAGAGTCACTGGGGAAGGCCGAAGAGGAAAAAATCGAAATAGAAACCAAGGCAAAGGCGTATTCAAAGGCAGAGTGGGAGAAAATCCTTGATTACGATGACTTGGAAAATACCTCAACGACTGAGATGCTGATTAGTCTACGCCATGGAATCCCGTTTGAATTGTGAGCAACATCAACTAGGCGGCTGCTGATGATTTGATTTGATTTGTAGGAGGCCGAGGATATGGGAGTTTTTAGCCAATACGCCGAGGTCGCAGAAAAGACGCTATGTATGCTGTTTTGATAGAAAAGGACTAATGTTTTAATAGCCAGAGGGGACGTATGAGAAGTTGATTGGAATGAAAAGCAAATGCGAGAACACGATAAAAATGGACATTCATCGCACATTTTCAGCGAATCCGTTTTTCAAATACAAGGTAAAGGGAATACACAGGGAATTTAAGCTGATTTAATGCATTGGTAAGAAATATGAAGGAGAACAGACGCTTTTGAGAGTTTTGAGAGCATATTCCAACTTTGACCGTGAGATTGGCTACACGCAAGGCATGAATTTTGTCATGGCAGCAATTTTGATTATTCTGCACCCAGAGACCTACAAAGATCAGCAATCTAGTAGTTATTTATTGTTGGGAGTGAGGTTAATTGCGAAATTTCAAGGGTATTTTGAGGATTACGCTGAAACCTATGAGGAGAAGGCGTTTTGGATACTCGTGCATCTGATGTATGAGAAAAATTGGAGATCGGTTTTCCGCGATGGCACTCCAAAGCTGATGGAAATGACGAAGTACTTTGAAAAAGCGCTGAGGACTGAAGCGCCGGAAATCTACCAGAAGATTATCAACACCAACGTATGCTAGCTACATCCAATTCCTCGCATATTAATATTTTTTCTTTAGTTAAATGTGGGGTTTTTGTTCAATGAGATGTTCATTACATTGCTCCTAATGAACACTCCGTTGATCATTGGAAAACGCATTCTCGACGTTTTTCTCATAGGTAATATTCACTGTCGTCTTTTGAGTCTAAAGGTCTTCATGAAGAGGGAGAGAAGATATTGTTTAAAGTGATTTTAAGGGCAGTCATTCTTTGTAAAGAGCAAATTTTGAGCTGCGCTGACGAGGGAGTAAAAAAACTTATTGTGAAATCCGCTAATTTGTGAACAGGAGTTAAATACGTACGTCCGCAAGCAAATGTTTGCCGAAATAGGCAAAAAGCACAAGAAACAACTCGATATATTATTCTCCTTCTCTGACGAGGAGAACTATTAAACAGACTTTTTCCTTCTTTCCATCTATTCTTCTTGTTCATAAACAACATTGCTCATATTAGGTTAGTTAGCTGCTTTGTAAATAGCCATTATTTTTTACTATTTTTCCCATTTTGCCTCAATGTATTTATTCATTACTATCGAACCCCATCCCGAATCATCATATCTATTTGTCCCAAACATTGCTTTCTAAAATTTATTCGGCATTGGTTTTTCATAGTGCAATACATAGGCAAAAATATGTGCTTTTTACAATAAAAATAAATCGATTGGAATATGATACAATGACGCTAACTACAAATTAAACCCTTCTTCAATTCTCTTACTCTTCATCTGGTTCTGCTCCAGTCTTATTTTCTAATTCGTCTGATATTTGCATGGAGCTTTCGTCGTAGGCTACATTTGCTAAAAACAGTCCTTCTCCCGGTGCTCTTGAGATATTATGCTTACTTAGCTCTCCAAGCGGGTAATCATGAGGATTTTCAACCAGCTGTCTCAGAAAATCCAAGTCGATTTTCCCTTGTCCCAACCCAACCAGCGCGCCGACCATAAACCTCACCTATATCAAAGCCATTCGTTAGAATGAGCACAAAATCACAGTAATGAGACCTGGTAAACTAGAAAGGCTTTCGCCGTGAATTTCAGCTGGAACTTTTGAATTCCTTCTGTAGGATACCTAATTTCCTTTTAAACCCGTCATAGGAACGCTTTCTTTACTCAGATTCAAACGGAGAAAATGCAATGTTGTCTACTGTCTTCACGGCCGATTTATCCTTTGTCTAATAATTCCTTTAAACGCTTCATATACAAATTTCCCTTGTTTGTACCTCAATCTTCCTCACTGTAGTAAACTGCGTAAAATCTCTCTTTCCGACAAATAGCTTAGCTCCTTCCTGCATCTTCTCGACGTCTAGCCGCTCGCCAATCGTCCAGCAGCATTTCTTTTGCTGCTGGATATAATCCATCCATTTCTCTGCATTGCTCTCAATGCGATAGATATATTCTCTAAAATCCAAAGCTCCACCCAAGAAAAAACTCAAATATTTACTTTTTAAGCGCCATGGTTCGACAATTGAAATCCATGGGGACTTTTCTAACATCAAGAATCGAAATTTCCTCTTCTAATGACCTCAAATGTCCATTCATCGCTCTTTTCAACACAAAAGGCTCCAACATTTCTTGCTGTCGTTAGATAATCAATCACACAGTTAATTTCGATGTCCCTTACATCATCTGACCTCCGGATTACGACTTGAAATGGAAAGCAATAGGCATTTACACCCATGTCTAAACGAGAAGCAAGGTGGATCGAGGTGGGCACCTTAGCGATATTATAGAGCACTCGCTAGTGGCTATTAGTGTGTCATCAATACTAGAGTGTTTACTTCAATTGCATCTTGCACGGTATAATCAGACGGCTTTATCTTACGCGCGTATTTAGTCTTAACTGAATTCCAATAGGCCACAGAGTCTTCTAACGACCCTTGTCTTTGAACTCCCTTGTAGTTTCTACCGATGAAAGAGCAAAAGAACAAAAACTTTTGAGTGTTCATTTTAACGTTTTAATCTTATTGCTCTTATAAAATAATTCAAAATTGGATCTATGTCATAGCCATAAAAAATTACAGATATAAAGCTTAATGACAATAACATAGGGTGCTTATTACTATCTAATTCACTCATTCAGTGCTTTCTTCTTCGAAACAATTACTTTCTTCTTATTAGAACTCTTGCCTTCGTCCAGCTCTTTCGCAGTTTTCTTCTTAGAGGAAGCGTAGGAAGAAGGATCATCAGAGTAATAGTCCAGCTCTGTGATTTTCTTCGAAGATCTGCTTTTTCTTCGTCTGGACTCGTCCCGAGGCTTATTCCCTATTAGATCCTCGCTCGGGATGATTTGAGGTCGATTGCCCTTTCTCTCCTTGACTTTCATCTCGTATGGGGTCATTCGGATTCTCTTTCCAGAGGAGCTCCTCTCTTCTCTTATTCCCCATCGCTTTTTCGGCCGATCTCCATATCTGTCTTCGTAAGCTTCTAGTTCCTTCTCGTAGCGCTGGTATTCCTTTTCATATTTATCCTCGTATTTCCTTTTATCCTTGGCACTAAGCGCGACCCATTCGCGAGCCAGCATCGATGCGAGTTCCACAGCGCTTGCCTGGGGGTGTTTCTCTTTCATTTTGTCGTAATTCTCACGCTTAAAGAGGAAAAATGCGGTCTGAGGCTTCTTCGGAGGCGCTGGCCTCGCACTCTTGGATTTGGAAGCCTTATCGTGAGGAGCTGCTTCTTTTGCTTGTTGTTTAGCCCGCAGCACGTTCCTTCGTGGCCCGTTTTCCCTCAGATGGTTTTCAGGTTCCAATTTGATCAATGCTCCTTCTCCAGCCACGCAATTATAGTAAATCCCCTCTAACGGATTATCTTCATCAAGAGTGAATTTTATGTGAGGCACCGGACCGTTTTCTTGTTCGAATATGTCCCTCTGTTCGACATATTCTTTTACATCGTCAAGGAATTCTTCGTTGTATCTCAGCTTTTCATCCTTGCTCATTTTCATCCATTCATCAGCAATGGTTTCTGTTATCGCAGCGACTGACCGATCCGGCATCTGCTTTTGATATTCATTCAGCATTTCGATTCGAAATCGATGAAATGGCGACAAGGGAATTTTTGGAGGCTTTGGGTCCATCCCAGGCTTATCGGACTCGATGGTTGTTTTCTGTTTTTGAGAAGTGCCTTCAGAGGAAGATCTAGTGGTGGATTTAGACTTAGGCAAGGAGCGGGAAGATCGTTTAGATCTTAAGTTCATTGTGAATTTTGATTGATTTTCCGCAATTTAAATTAAAATATAAGGCCTCACTATTCGCTTATAATATAATGCAAATGTCGCGTTTGAGTCATGACAAAAAGCCATATTTTTTCCTTCTTTGAAAGAATTTCATGATAGACCTGTCACAAGGAATCATAGTTAAGGCGGTCGAGGGGATAAGGCTGATGTAAGAGTTATAAAGGAAACGAAAGAGTTTTCATGTGAAAATCGAGTCCACACTGAGCCAGAAAACGCGAGAAACATATTGAAAAATCTGTGAGTGAGAAATTGACTTATTGCGATATTTAGCAGGTAAGACACTTGTTGGTGCCTCGTCCTGAAACAATTTTAGGTTAGTGTGGTAAAAATTGTGTTATTCTATATTTCTGAAAGAGATTTTAGAGTTGGTTGAATTTAGAGATTCATTTATGTAGCAAAGCTAATTTCTGTTACTTTTGATATGAAGAATTGCTTTTCATAAAAGGGAACTTATACTATCAATTCTAATGGCTTCTTCTGAGATTGAGGACGTTGGCAATGGCTTGGGCCATGGCACCGACGATCTTGGAACCATTGACGACGATATCAGCGCTCTTTCCGACGATGTCAGAAATTGTAACAACAGGCTTTGGGTTGAAGGCCATCTCAACAGTGTCTAAATCGAACTCTTCAAGAGTTCCACCGAGGACTTTGGAAATGTCACTGACGATTTGAGCACCCTTTCCGACGGCATCAGCGACCTTGGCAATGTCACCGAAGTTGAATTGCTCAAGAGCTTCGAATTCGAAGGCTTCAAGGGATCTTCCTCCAAGAGCACCAGCGATTCCGCTAACGATTTGAGCGCCCTTTCCGACGGCATCAGCGATCTTGGCGATGTCACCGAAGTTGAATTGCTCAAGAGCTTCAGCGTCAAAGGCTTCAAGAGCTTCCAAGTCGAATTCTTCAAGGGTGCCTCCAAGGACTCCAGCGATTCCACTGACGACTTGAGCACCTTTTCCGACGGCATCAGCGATCTTGGCGATGTCTCCAAAGCTGAATTCTTCAAGAGCTTCAGCATCGAAGGCTTCGAGGGATCTTCCTCCAAGAGCACCAGCAATACCACTAACAATTTGAGCACCTTTTCCAACGGCATCAGCGATCTTGGCGATATCACCGAAGTTGAATTGCTCAAGAGCTTCTGCGTCAAAGGCTTCAAGAGCTTCCAAGTCAAATTCTTCGAGGGATTTGCCTCCAAGAGCACCAGCGATTCCACTGACGATTTGAGCACCTTTTCCGACGGCATCAGCGATCTTGGCAATGTCACCAAAGCTGAATTCTTCAATGCTGGATTTGTTGAGTGTTGGGAGAGTTTTATTGAATCTTGGTAGGAGCCAGCAGCCTCGTGGTGGTCTTTTGGTGAGATTTTTCAAGTTAGGCAAAGCTGTTTTGTTGGCATGGCCTCTTAATCCACCCTTGACGATGAGATCTGGCAAGGCAGTTGCCAAGATGAGGGTTGATGCAAAAATTGCGAAGAGAACAGCAGTTTTCATTTCAATCTGAATATTTTTTGATAAGTATATTAACTTTTATTCTCTCTCTCCTATGATGTAAAAAGTGGCTCAGGCTGACTGCGATCAGAAATTACATTTCATGTTTTGAGATTTTATTTAACAATGATATTTTCAAAATACCTTCTAACAATTCCAACATCAGCGATCCTAATTCCTTCGAAATGCCTCAGAATCTGCAAATAAAACACATTTATTCCTCGAAATTCATTAGGTGACAATTAATTTTAAGCGCTATCTTTCAGATAAATGAGCTCAATTAAAGTTTCTGAAACCAGAAAGAGAACAATATGAGATTTCAGACCTTTTGCGCTCTCCGATTACTTAATTGGAAAAACATACCCATCTTCATATCCAAGGAGGAATCTAATGAAACTATATAACAAATCTGAAAACAAAAAATCAAACAAAGTTCTCGTTCATTATATTTCGTCGATTTTTTCGAGCTGTTTATTCTGTTAATAGACCACAAAGTTTCTTTTATCTCTTCTAAGCTAAAGAAAGTGAATTATACTAAAGTATTATCTTATTTGAAAAGAAATAAATAAAATATCTTCAAACTTCTCTTACTGGAACACTGGTGCCTTTTTTTTCAAAACAGCCAACGTTACCTGATTCGAGGAGCAAGTGGAGAGATGCTACTAGATTACTGCCTTCGAGAAATTTTGTGTTATAATATTTTTAGGGCGTTTTCGAATGAGCGGACTTATGTAATCAAGACATTTCAATTTCTTATTATTATGAAAATCAGAAATATTATTTAATAGTATGAATTATCCTTAAGCAGTAATGCTCATTCATTTGTTGTTGAGAACGTTAGCAATGTCACTAACGATTTTAGCACCTTTTCCGACAGCATCAGCGACCTTGGCAATGTCACCGAAGTTGAATTCTTCAAGAGCCTCAGCATTAAAGTCTTCAAGAGCCAAGAAGTCGAATTCTTCAAGGGATTTGCCTCCGAGAGCACCAGCAATAGTACTAACGATTTCAGCTCCCTTTCGAACACCATCAGCAACCTTGGCGATGTCACCAATGCTGAAATCTTCAATGCTGGGTGTGCTGACTTTAGGGGAGACTCCAAGCTTTTGTTGCATTCTCTTTTTTGAGAACTCGGCAAGTGCCTTTACGACTTTGTTGATATCTGACAAGGAGGGCAATGGTATGGGTTCTCGGACTGGTTCTCGGCGTGGCCTGTTCAATAAATTATCAAGTCCACGAGCAAGGTTAGGCACCTCTGGATTAGCAGTTGCAAAGATGAAAATGGATGCAACAATGACTATGGAGACAACAGTTTTCATTTTCAATTTCAATTTCAAGGTTTTCGATAGGATTATTAACTTTTATTCTGTCTCTCATATAATGTAAGAATTGGCTCAGGCTGAGATCGATCAGGTTTTATTTTTTGTGTTTCGAGATTTTTTAAAAATGCTATTTTCAAAGCAACCTAAACAATTTCAATATCATCGATCCCAATGCCATAAGAAATGTCTCAGAATCAGATTATATGCACACTTATCCCTAGAAATACGCAATTATTCTTAAAAAAATAATTTCGAGCGGTTTCTTTCTCTTCGATCAGCTCAGTTTGAGATCCCGGAGTCAAGAAGAGATCATTGAATGGTTTCAGGCCTTCAAAGCTTCTGATTGCCAGAGTTGTGAAAAGAAAAAGATGTTATGGTCTACGGAGGATATTAATGAAACTGAAAAAATTTGAAAACAAAAAACCACACAAAATTCTTGTTCAATCAGTTTTGTCGTTTTGTTTGAGTTCTTTATTCTGTTGGTCGACTGAAAGGTATCATTTGTCTATTAGATAAGTAAGTGAATTACAGCAAAGCATTGTCTTATTCCAAAATATGTTCACACTCCTCGTGTTGAAACAATGGTAAGTTTTCTCAAAACAATCAAACGCCGTCTGATTCAGGAAGCAAAAGTGGAGAAATATTTCTAAATTATTCTACTCGAAAAATTTTGTGAACTGATATTTTTCAAGGAGGTTTCGAATTGGCGGACTTGTGTAAACAAACTTTTAGCAAGCTCAATTCTTATTATTATGAAATTCAGAATTACTAGTTATTAGTATGAGTTATTCTTAAATGCTCATTCATTTGTTGTTGAGAACGTTGGCAATGTCACTAACGATTTGTGCGCCCTTTCCGACGGCATCAGCGATCTTGGCGATATCACCGAAGTTGAATTCTTCAAGAGCTTCAGCGTCAAAAGCTTCAAGAGCTTCAGCGTCAAAAGCTTCAAGAGCTTCAGCTTCAAAAGCTTCAAGAGCTAAGAAGTCGAGCTCTTCAAGGGATTTGCCTCCAAGAGTACCAGCGATTCCACTAACGATTTCAGCTCCCTTTCGAACACCATCAGCAACCTTAGCAATATCACTGAAGCTGAATTCTTCAATGCTCGATTTGTTGATTTTAGCTAATCTTCTTGTGGTGTTGTACAATTGAGTGATGTTGTACATTGTAGAATTGACTTTGTACC
>ENA-UOUE01001464-UOUE01001464.1-compost-metagenome-genome-assembly--contig:-NODE-1464-length-14835-cov-15.350725_pt1 | contig 14835 bp, 8 predicted proteins | sample MGYA00238146_ERZ747223 | MGnify/ENA primary metagenome ERZ747223 (study PRJEB28781, sample SAMN06268865) | compost metagenome | isolation source: single cell | place: USA: California, Emeryville, Joint... | reverse complement strand
AAAGATGAGATTCTCAGAAATTAATAACGGCTATGGGATTCTGGAAAATTATCAGAATTGATAATTGGCATCTAAAAATGAATAAAGTAGACTGTATGTAAATTGATGATGATATAGGGATCTCAATATTGTGGCAGCTCTAATGCTTGTCATAGGTCAACCAAAAAGATGGATTGGATTTCTCTGGCTTTTTAATGTGTTTCGAACAAATTGAAGGATGTTTCCTTGATATTTACTTTGAAAATGGGTGCACCAGAAAATCGTGATTTTATTTTGCATGGAACTAAAAATGATTACCTTCGGCCTCAGAACTTATAAGGTCAATGTCGAAACTTACGAGGTCTTAGAAAATCTAAATAATGATTCTTTAGTACACCTACTCTTGACCATATGCAATCAATTTTAACTATTGATATTATGGTTTTCTTTATAATAACGACAACCAGACAAGCATAGCTTATGTCGCTGCAAGGAAAAATGAGTTTGATTCTCAGTATCAGATAGATTACCTAACAAGCACGAATATTGTTAATTTCAAATATGAGATTAAACTTTTTATTATTTCTGAGACAGAACAACAACAATTTTCTTATGAATGGATATTAATGGAGGATTAAACAATTTGAACTTCTATGTTATTAAGATAAACATTACTTAATGATTCTATTTCAATTGACATTATTAGAATAAGCCTCCAATATCAACGAGGATCTTTAATTTTGAAATGTTTGGACACCAGCGCAAGGGCATTTTGAGCCTTCTTCCACAGCATATACTCCATCTTCCATGCAGTTGAGGCACTGGTTAACCAAACCCTCTTTGCAGGTGCCATCATTGTAACAGATGCAGCCTTCTGTCATGTAGTTCGCGCATAACACTAGGGCTGGGTTCAAATAAGGGCATTTTTCCAAAGGAGTGAAGCGGCAATCTTCAATTGGGATTGTTTCGATTGGGAGTGGTTTGATTGGAAGTGGCTTGATTGGGATTGCCTCGATTGGGATGCCCTCAATTGGAATTGCTTCCAGAGTTGTTGCGCAGCAGCCAGTAGTCACTGAGACAATGTCATCATTAGTACAGCTTGAGCATTTATCGATCGTTTCAGTCAAGCAGGTTCCATTGAAATAGCAAACACAGCTCACTTCTGGAATATAAGCGAAGCATCGAACATCTCTAGCGAAAGGCTGGCAGATGTCTTCTGCGTGTGCGAGAGTAGCCTCCTTGCATTTGCCATCATAAATGGAGAAGATCTCTTCATTTGAGCAGTCACTGCATCTGTCAGCTTCTCCATTGACACAGGTACCATTCATATAGCAGATGCAACTTGGGACTGGATTATAGACGAAGCAATGTCTATATCTTTCTTCAGGTCCACAGACACCTTCCATTCTTGGAGGTACAACCTTGGCTGTACAATCATCTTCTGGAATTGGAGTTATTGGAGTTTCGATTGGGAGTGTTCTGATTGGTGGGAGTTCTCTGATGGGTGGGAGTTCTCTGATTGGTGGAAGTGGCTTGATTGGGATTGCCTCGATTGGGATGCCCTCAATTGGAATTGCTTCCAGAGTTGTCGCACAGCAGCCAGTAGTCACTGATACAATGTCATCATTTGTGCAGCTTGAGCATTTATCAATTGTTTCTGTCAAGCAAGTTCCATTGAAATAGCAAACACAGCTCACTTCTGGAATATAAGCGAAGCATCGAACATCTCTAGCGAAAGGCTGGCAGATGTCTTCTGCGTGTGCGAGAGTAGCCTCCTTGCATTTGCCATCATAAATGGAGAAGATCTCTTCATTTGAGCAGTCACTGCATCTGTCAGCTTCTCCATTGACACAGGTACCATTCATATAGCAGATGCAACTTGGGACTGGATTATAGACGAAGCAATGTCTATATCTTTCTTCAGGTCCACAGACACCTTCCATTCTTGGAGGTACAACCTTGGCTGTACAATCATCTTTTCGAATTGGAGCTATGTCTAGTAGTGGGAGTTTTCGATCACGATCGATATCGACGCAGCAAACCAGGAAAGGGATTGCACACAAGACAATTAGAGTAGTTGCGAATCTCATTCTTTGAGTTCTTTTTAGATTTTCTTGTTTTTCGTAAGTAAAGTAAATATTATGTTGTATTACAATGTTTCTCACTGAGTTTAAATAGTAAGATATGCTTTTTCGAAATTAATTTTCTAACTTCGAGAAAAATAAAAACGAATTAGTATTCAAGCGTGGAAACTACTATCCAAGGTTCTTAGAAAACTCACAAATTTTACCGAATCAACTTTCAGCTTGCCAAACGCCCAAAGTTTTCTAAACATACTTTTTCAGACAAGGTCACCTGCGAGGTAAGAGAGAACATGCTTTTTTTTAAAAGCTTATGTTTGAATCTTTGAAGACGATTTTTCTGAATGCTAATTGGAATGATTATTGAGCATTCGATGCATTAGTAGGGTCTATTTATTTTTTTTTCTACAATCAGTAACCTTATCGGCCCTTTTTCTTTATGTTATACATGAAGATCTTTCTAAGCCTCACTAAATAAGGGGTAATGTAATTTTAGTATATGTACCACATTAATATGTCAGATAACACTGCTGTAAATGTATTCCAAAGGCCTTGGTCCCTCGAAATGATAGTCTTTGCGGGTCTTTACCTTTTGGAAATTGAAGATGTTGGGCTATCAATAACGGCTACAAATTTCTGGAATATGGGCATATTCTCTAATAAGTAAACACCAAATAATCAAATGGAGTTAGAAAAATTCCAAACCATTTTTTGAGAGCCCTTGAATTCTAAACTATGTTCTAAAGGTGGTGCTTTTGAAGGAAAGAAAGTAACAAAGAACAAACTCGGACAAACCGAATTCAGCTCTCCATTTATCACGAGCATCTTGATCAGGCAAAGCTGCTTTTCTTTCACTCTAACTGTTTAGAAATGGAGTAATGTTGCATGAATAGAAATGAATGGAAACGCGTTCTTATCTCATAGGCTTAGATACTGTTTTTCAAAATGGAAATAAAGGTCTTTTATCAGAAATTAAATTTTGTTCTTGTGGTTTCTAAAAACGATTAATTCAGAATTCTGAGCAAAAAATTATTAATGAGCTGTTTTCATGAAATTTAGATGGCAGCTCCTCCTCTATCCTGTTTCAAACAAGTAGATGTACGCCTTCCATTGCTTTAATCCGAAATGAGTAGAGTTTTACTAATTTTTTTCGACATATTTGGCATAAATGCATCACTTATTTATGACTGAATTAAATTTCATGGGCATTTTCTTTTAGCAACAATTCGTGTATAGTTTTTTACGGAAAACGAAGACTAATCATCTTGGCCCGGTAATTATTCCTTCTCTCTAGGAATCTTATGTGTCTGGCTTATTATCATGTTTTGACTATCTTTTTCCTCCAATACTTTGATCCTCCAAAAGGCTCTTAGTTAAAGAATCAATAAATAATCTCAAAAAGCACACTCATTTTTTGCTCAAATAGAAGCCAATTAACCCAACAAAACAAACGATAGAAAAAGCTTGACGCCCTCAAATAGCTCATTCTGCTTGGATGTTTGCCGTCGTTGTTTTAATACCCAAACGTCAATAAACGAAAAATTATGCTCTTTATTTCAAGTACCGAAAAAAGAATTGGCTTCATTTGGTTTTTCTGGAACAGTTTTTTTCTATGACATCTGTCACGATCATTAGTTGATCGATTTAAAACTGCGAGCACGCCTCTCATAAAAATGCTTGATGATACGGGTGTGATATTATAATACCTCACCGTTTGGAGTGCTCGAGAAAATATCATAAGGAATTTTGATTTTACAACAACGAAGGAAGAAAACGATTGATAAGCATTCACAACATTAATTCGACAGGTATATCTCCTAATCCACTAACTTACAAAGAGAATTGAGTCATAAAATTGAGCATGCAGGAGTTATCATCGACAAATTATACTAAATAATCATTTTAAGGTTCAGATGAGTATGGACAAGAGATCGATTGACTTAAAATTTTTCGAAACTAATTCAAAGAACCTTTTTCGCAGAAACATTCTGATTAGAAGCTTGATCTGCAACAAAAGAACTGATTATTTTTGCTGATAGCGTAAAGAATTAATCTGAATTGATTCCGACTGGTTTCGATAAATTTTAACGAAAATCATTCTCCTGTTTGCTATAGACTTCAACTCTCAAAATATTCCGATCCCAACATCATCATTCCGGTCTTTTGAATAAGAATTTGGCTGAACAGGCCTCCGAAGAACTCCTAGTCTCTCTCTCTCCTTCACAAAGGTGCCATTGAGTATCTAACTAAATATAAAAGGCTCACATTTTCTGGACCCTCTCAGCTTATTATAAACTTTCTTTCTTGCCATAATTGGTCTGAATCTATACTCTTCGATCAACGTCATACTTTGGCACACAGATATTTTACTGAATTGGATTCAAGAACTCCTCTGAACTTGCTGATTCAGTTTCCAAAATGAGCCAGTAAGTATCAGACATTTTTAGTAAGTTTAAGAATGTTTGTATCCTAATTGCAATTTAAACCTCATTTCTTTTTGTTTTTTTTCTCTCAAACACTTATACCCATATACTATTTGGTCCAAATGGATTCCTCTCCAACAATTAATATCAACGACAAGTGGAAAATCCTTGCCACCCTCGGTAAAGGTTCCACTTGCAAGTAATCGTTTTACGGTTCTTTATCCCGACAATAACTCTTTCTAGCGTACTACTAGTCCAAGATAATCAGTCACAGAGAAAAAGTGTTCTCAAGCTATTTGATTCGTATGTTTATCGCTCACGAGCCCGAGCAGAAGCAGAAATGGAGCTTTCTCTCCAACATCCGAGAATCTTGAAAGTTTACAATTTTTTTCCAAGCGTATCATTGCAGAAGAAATCCGCGAAACCAAAAATAAACTCTCATGATACAACCAGATTGCCTGCAATAGAGTTGGAATACGCGCCACATGGTCATCTTCTCGTTCTGATAAAAACGCTTGGAGCTCTTCCCACAAAGGTCGCTCGGACTTACTTCCACCAGCTTATCGAAGCACTTGAATATATACATACGCATGAGATTTGTCATCTTGATATCAAACCCGAAAATATTCTCCTTGACGAAAACTTCGGTCTCAAAATAGCAGATTTTGGTGCTGCTGCCAAATTGCCTCAATCGAAAAAGCTGCTGCTGCGCTTTGGTACCAAGCCGTATTTCGCACCGGAAATCCTTGAGCATCGGTATTATGACGGGGTCCAAGCTGATTTATTTGCTGCTGGGATAATATTATTTATGTTAAGGAGCGGATACTACCCGTTTTTAGCAGCTGACAGGGACGATATGCTTTATAAAAATATAGCAAATGGAGAACATGCGAAGTATTGGGACCTATTAAAGATAATCAATGAAGATGAGCATATAGAGTATGAGGCGGAGTTTAAAGATTTGATGAATAAAATGTTCGAGGTTGATCCTAAGAAAAGGTTGAGATTAAAGGAGATTAAATATCATCCTTGGTACTGTAGATCAATATTATCTACAGAAGACTTGAAGAGCTATGTAAAAAAGGCTCTGATCAGAAAAGGGAAAAAAGGTTAATTTATTATTTTGGAAAGGTTTTGAATATGTATAATATATGTTGAATTAGATATACCACATAACTTACATGTTTTATTATAGCTTAGTAATTATTATGATTTATTTAATATTTTGTCGCATTCTTCTCTCCACTGATTTAACGTAATTTTATTCTATGTAATATCTAAGATTGATTGTTGAGATTGTTATTTAACGTAAATGGTTCTGGAGACAAGAGGAATGCCTTTCAAAGTTTCGTTGTTTCTAGTGTATGTGGGTGACACAATTTCATTTGAATGATATATATATTCCTGTAATCCAGAAAATGAACGTAGTTATCTTCTTACAGGATCTAATATGATATTCTTGCTGCATTTTTGTATTTTGTGTTGCTGTTACTCGCGACTAAGCATATTTATTTGTTGTAAACATATATATTATTATTAAACCTATATTTTATTACTTGCTATTTCTCATTGCAAAAAGTTTGTCTCGATTGCTCTCTCAAAAACACATAAACCACTCATGTGAATGGCGCTAAACTCATTCAGATTGTAGATTTTTATTTCGGAGTGTGTTAACTCGTTAATTATGAATGGAATTACACATGGCATTTCCACCCATTCGAATCTCAGAGACACTAATTTTTTTCTTTAAATGTAATAAAAAACGGTCATAAAGAGCTTTTTGAATTCACCGCCATCTTATCTATAGATATTCTCTCTTGGATTAACCAAAGGAGAATTCCTAACCAATGTTTTATTGTTTTTGGTGTGAAAGATATCGAAATAGTATGTATTAAAATTGGAATGAACCTGACCTATTTGACTTTTCTAGAGGAGTCGACTTGAAAGCGTGCTCAGTTTTCGATCTATCCAGATCATTTTCCTCGTCAGTTTCATTAATTCCTTTGAGGTTCGGGTCATGAATGCTTCTCTCTACCATACCTTCAACAGAATAGAAGGATGAATGCTTGCCAACAGCTTGAGCGTATTGAAGCTTTTTGGAGCCTCTCATATCCATTATATGAGCCAAGAAGGCTAGGGTGACTCCAACGACACAGACCAAAGCGTTTGTCATAAACACCCAGTAGTATTTATGTTCATCGATCGTCGCTTGGGAGATCGCTCCTGCGATTGGTGGGTAGCTTACGTTAACAACAGCAGACATCATGGTAAGCAATGCCAGAGCCATACCGATATTCTTGTGTGGGATCAATCTCATCGCAGAGCTGATAGCAACAATACCTCTCACTGAAGACCCTAGCACCATTAACATAAAGGGAATTGTTGGGGTCAGGCATTTTTCGCACTCGGGAAGGTTCGCATTCAAGACGATACCTACCAGAATGATGATTGCTGACACTATCATGCCTTTAGCGAGCTTGCCAGTTTTGTCTAAGAGGACTCCGGCCATTGGTCCTACGATTCCTGAAGCTACCAGCCCCGAGGCGAGGATGTATCCGGCTTCATTGACTTTAAACTGGAAGGAGATTATCAGAAACTTGCTTTCGAAAGCCTTGGTTGCGTTATACGCTCCAAAAGAAAGTGCTGAGGCTGCTGTGATCACCCAGAACAAGATAGGGTAGCTTTTCACAGATTTCCATGTCTCTGAGAGACTGTGGTGCTCTGGAGTCGTGGCTAACTTAGTCGCTTGGCTCATGTATTTTTGATGAAGCCCAATCTTTAACGTACCGAAGAGCAATGAGATCGTACAAATGCCCAGCCCGATCGCGAATGGGAGACCAAGAGAGTTAGATTGCGTGTATATCGTTGGATATGACACGTCGCAAAGGATAATACCCAAACTTTGAATGAAAATCGAGACACTAGTAATGCCAGGAATTTCATTATCTTTGTACCAGAGACGGACCATCTTGCTTTTTCCAAGGAACAGGAGCTCGACACCGATATAGCACATGATCGTTCCGAAAAGGAAGAGTGGGAAGTTGACGGTGTAGATGGCAACGGTAAGTAATCCTTGACCTGCCATTCCGAAAAACATTCCAGCGGCTAATCCGATGGAAGCGCCGTACTTATCGATCAACATACCAATGATGATAGGCAGGCCGATGTTAGGAAGTGACTGAGCGAGAATAATCAAGCTGTATTCGAACTCGTTGATGTGCAAGACTTCTTGCAATGGCTTTTGAAGGGCAGTAGGAGCTTGGACGTTGTAGAAAAATCCAAGTTGGGTCATTGCGAGACAGATGAGGAACCATCTTTTGTTTTTTGTTCGAAAAGCCCTTCCTCCGTCGTTGATAAGCTTGTCAAGGTGCTCTCCAGCCATTTACAATTTTGTTTCAAATCAAATTATTGATAAAATCAGGAAAAACAGGTGTTATATAGTCAGATATTTCCTGAGTCATAAAATGATCCAGTGTAATAACTAAGGATTTCAATCTGGAAATATGATTTTAAGGAATTAAAAAAATTTTACACCCTGAACGCTGAAATGGTGTTCTAAAACAATATTGTGTAGAACAACGTCAAGAACCTCCACTGTTTTACATAAAATTATTTCATTTCAGCGAAATTGGATCAAATCAACTCATACTTTCTAAAATCTTTTTTGTGAGCGATATGAAAATCGACATAATTGTGCTTCATAATATTGCATGACTTATTAAAAACTAGTATTTCTTTCATATAGGTAGCAATGACGCCAATTTTCATTTTTTTGTGATACTATTTCTCTGGAAAAAACAAACTCTTTGTTTAAGAAACGCCTCTTTAGCCAAGATATATATTCATTCGAATATAAAACGCATGGTTGAAGCTTTTTTCTATTTATTGGCTGTGTCGCAAGAGGATTCTCCAGTGCAAGATTAGATTGTCGCTGAAAAAGCTAATAGCAAAGCTAAAAAGAATCAATTAGAACTATAAAAAAGTCTATTAAAACACGTTTATGTCAAGTCAATATCATCTCTCATAGAGCCAAGGTGTTTAATTCAAAAGAAAAGTTTAAGATTATTTGTCCTATCGTTTGTTCCTTTTTTTTTTTGATTTGTCCTTTTTTTTTTTGCTGCTTTTTCTTATCAAGTCACAACAGTCCGAGAGAAACCAGACCTGGTGCGAAAACATTAAATTTCCTCATTGAATTTGCAAGGTCATACACAGGAGTGCACTGGCAAATCGCAATCTCTCTATCTCGGGCTTTTGCTTATAGTAAGATATGAAGTCAGTTTGGCCGAGTGGTCTAAGGCGCTGCGTTCAGGTCGCAGTCCAGCGATGGGCGTGGGTTCAAATCCCACAGCTGACAAATTTTTTATTCAATCTACTAATCTGGAATTTGTAAATCAAAATGATTTTTAATTAGAAGAGCAATGCGCTCGAACCTTAATAAGTCTTTCGAAATATTAATTTCGACGATGGAATACGGAGATTCCGTTCATAACGAAGTAGCTAAGAAGAATGTAATTGAACTATTCTATGCTAATATTGTATTTTTCGCACATGACGCTCAGACAATCTTTCATTTTCTTGCTCCATCTTTCTAAAGCTAAAGAAATAAATATTTCCTGAAATATAAAATTCTGCCAGCATTCTTCATCAAATATGGCAATAACAAACTACAGAAATCAAGAGTAATATTTAAACCTGATTTCGTTTCCAGAAGAGAAAAAAGCAATTTACTTCGCTGGCACAGTCCAGGAATGATGATAACCAGAGACAGATAACTCTTTAATTCCTTTGAAATATTTTTGAATCGGAAGATCTCAGGCATGAAGATAATGGAATAATGCAACATATATTTTATACGAATTCCCTAGTCAATCACTAACAAACCAATCTAGTTGGGTTAATGATTCGCTACTCGCTTCTTCAGTTAACGAAGAAGCTGTTGATTCTTTTGAATTCAAATAAAAACCGATTTTTTATTTGCGAGTTATTCAAATTTTCAGTATTCAAGAACAAGAACTTCCTGTTTTTATTTTACTGAATATTTTAATTCCGATTCAGATCAAGTAGATAAAATTTTGCGATCTTCCAACCTCTGACCTCATTAGCCTTAAACATGAAACACCTATCAGCTTACCTTTATCCAAAGCAAATCCTCTTCTTTCTGAATTATACGTACATATTTTAGAAGAATTCTAAGACTTTGTCTTCTTCACTTAGTTAAGTCTAAGAACTACATTCACATAATTTATGAGAAAATCTTTTCATTAAAACTCATTTACATGATTATAAAAGCTTCTTGAAGCGAGCATGAGGCTCAGCGTTAAAGCAATTTAACATCGGAGTTGATCCTGAAATTTCTAAGGGAAATTTTGGGAATCCAAGGTCTTTGAGATTTAATTCCAGAATTGTTTGATTTGATCTGAAATATTCCAAGCCAAAAGGCTGAAATTATTTCGCTATTAAACTAATTATCTAATCATCTGCTAATTATTTAAAATCTGAAAGTTTTTTAACAGCAAACGCATGAAGAAAACAATGATGGAAGGCCATTCTGGACCTCAACTGGAACATAAAGATCACACACTCATGCTCACCACGCACCTCATTTTCGACGACCAAATATCTCTCACAAAGGAGAACAGTGAAAAGCCAATGTCCTTAGTGGATACTGACCTGCAAATTATAGCCTCTGCTTCCAAGACACGCAGTTTGAACGCAGTTCCCGATGATTGGCAACTTAACGAAGAGCAAAAGTCCGCCAAAAATAAATCAATCGACCAGCCGAGACCTCGTGTGTTGACCCCAAAACCAAGCCCAAAACGAGCGAGAAGCGCTGAGCTCAGATACGAGCCTCAGCTAACCCCGGAGAAAGAAATCTCAACCGAAAAACCGAAAATCTCGAGACAAAAGAAGTTCAAGAAGAGAGGGACAATGCCATCTACTCTTCCTGAGTTAACCAACGCAAAAAATAGCTTGACGCTACAGTTCAAGTCTCGGCTGAAACTTTCAAAATTCTCCCTCAGAACGAAATGTTTGACTGATACGAGCGATACTTCAACGGTTTGTAGCGTGAAAGATCTCGATGTACTGACTCAACAACATTCGTTAACTTCGCTGAACTCTCTGACGGAAATCCCTGCTTACACGAAAAACACGAGCACGCCATTAAAAAGTATAAGTTTACAGAAGATTCCGCCAATTTTGAAAGGATGCAAGCAAAAGGTCGGTTCAACTCCGGAAGCGGACAGTACCACCCAGGCTTTCAACTTCGAAGTAAAGAAAGTCAAATTCGTATAACTTTTCTTATTGAATTGAGATTTTCTTTGCTCTTCAGGATCCCTGAAGTTTTGATATTTTTTGTAGCTTTACTGAAAATTTTTTAGTTGCATGTACTTCATTTATCTATTTATTTAGAGTTTTTGAGAAAGGCTTAGGCCGTTTATTTATTCAATTTCATATTCAATAACAGCCAATACAAGGCAGCTAACATTGCTAAATTTTTCTTAATACGGATTGCATTTCAGTGACCTCCTATAGCTATAATTTGAAATGATATTTCAAATTATAAGTCATAGGTAACCAGGCTATTTTATCTCTTTCTTAGCTCAGAATATCTCATAGAAAATTGCTTAGATAATAGATGCTCATGGCGAATTCATAAAATAAAAATTAAGGAAAAAATGATATGCATTGAACGGACAGAAAAACCATCTCCAATAAATAGCCACGCAGTTAAAAATATTTTTTGAACAGCTCCCCTCTTCCATCGTTTGACATCGCGTCAAATTCTAAATTCATAAATTGGTCGTCGTCCTTTTCGATTTCAAACGGCTTATTTTGAAGGAACTGCGCTTGATAATAGTTATTATCCAGCCAATCACAGTTATCTAACTGCTCCTCTCCCTTAATTTGCAGTCTCAGTGGATTATCATTTTGATCCCACAACCTCTGAGGCTGATGCTCATGCATGAACGCGTCAAACTGCAAATTCATCCCTCCAGCATTCTGCTTCCCTGACATCTCCCCTGCTATGTTCCCTTCTCCGCCTCCTTGCAGAAGAGAATTTACCCAATTATCTGTTCTACCCGTCAGCAACGAGATATTATTCCTCTGAATCTCGCTTTGAGGAGGTATTCGCTTGCTCTTAAACAAGGAACCCTCATCGTAATCATCTATTTCAATTTTTTCTTCAATTTTCGGATGGGCAATTAGATTCTCTGAAGGGTGTTTCATTAACCCTTCAGCAAAGTCTCCTCGTATCGCATTGCTCGTGGCCATTTTAGCTAGTTTTCGTGGTCCTTTTTGGATTTTTATATTTTCAGGAGCGAGGAAATTCATCTTATGGTCCTCCGTGAGGTCGATGTTGGAGCTGAGCATCGATGCTGCGTCGAAATTATTCATTTCTCCTCGCTTATAGCTGCTTATACTCTCTTCTCGTGCGATTTTCCTATCTAAATTACCCAATAGCTCCTCTATGCCGTATATTATCCCTTCAAGCTCCTTTTTCTTTTTACTTCGACCTCCAATAAGTTTCTGTAGCTCGCCTACCTTACGGCTTATCGCCTCTATCGTCGTTGATGCGCAGCTAGCTTCATCCATTGAAAGATTTGAAATAAGAGGGTTGTCTTTGACGATTTGATGGGAAAAGGAGTATAATTTATTGATAGTCGCTCCTTGATGTGTTGTCTCCTGCGCGATGATCGGATCGTCGCCTTCCTCTGAAATATTGTCGTCAGATTCATCATCATCTCGAGCGTTTGCGGCGTTTTGATGGAAACGTGGGTAGTCATTAAGGTTGAATTTGGCTTTGGGCTCTTTATTTTTCAAATCGAAGTTATCTTCAAGCTTGAATTTGCCTTTCGTTGAAAGGAGCATGACGTCGCCTTTGAGATCGTCAAAGGCAATAAAAACGTTAACACTGCAAAGAACAGAAAGCTCAACGGCTTTTTTTAAGAGACCTTGCTTTCGCTTATGGAAGGTGTCTTTGCGGGTCTTGTGGTCTTGGATTGCTCTGATCTCTATTTTCTTTCTGCCCATTGCGTTTGTTTTGATTAATTGAAATATTTTGGCATTGGCTTCAAAAGGGTTAATTAAATAACTAAAACAATATTGAAATATGCCAGAACGCCCAGAAATAGAATCGATAGTACAAGAAGAAGTGTAAATCTATGAGAAAATGGTGTAGGTGGCTGTCCTAGGAGCAAGTTCGAGGTTCTCTTAAACTCTTTCTGGGAGTAGAGACTTGCGCTATGTAGAACTGTTCTAAAGTACTCAGAATTGGTCAGAAATGAATGTACAGGTAATCGCAGGAACTATGATACGAATAGGAACTTGGGTTAATACAAAAAATTATAATGTCCTTGAAACATAGTCATGGTAGTCCTTCTGAACTTGGAATCCTTTTTCTTTGAGAAATAATCTGCTTAGATCAAGAATCCGATACTGTAGGGGACTTGAAACCTAAGCGATGAAGATCAAATGATTTTCTTTTTGTTTAGCAAATGACACGGAATTTATTTTTCGTAAAAGGAGGCTAGCTGAGGGAAGACCAACCATTTCACATAGAATATATGTTAGACAACTTAATTGGTTAATACTCTTAAAAACTTCTATTCCACCCAGTATCGGATCAATAGGTCATCCGAATTCACCTTCCTTGAGAGCAAAGTTGCAGCATTTTATTGATTGAATTGCCTCCGCGGCATGAGAAAATTTGTTGAACCAGAAACTACAATTCTATGTAAAATTTATCAATTTTCAGCAAATATCTTTGAAATAAAACAGAAAACAAGAAATGAAAGTTTTGTCAACTGCTATTCTTATTTTCTTTATCGGAGTCGTTGCATCGAAAGAGATTGCACTCGATCATTTGAAACTAGAAGATTGGAAGAGCGGCGAGGAGGATCTGGGTCCTTACATAGAATTTACAAACCAAAAAATCGATGATTTTACATTTTTTTACATTGATGACTTGAATTTCGAAGTATCAAGTCATCTAACTGGTCTGTACAGAGCTCAATTGAGCAGCCAAAACCCTAATAGCATCGCTCTGGGAGCTTTCCAAAGCTATATTAGTGGACGATCAGAGGAAGGATTTAAACTGATAATAGATCCCATCACCATAGCCGCTGTCCCTGAAATTCCCAAGGCTTTTGCGAGAGATATTCAGAATTATATTGAAGCAGCTAAGGCTACTATCAGCAAGGAGATTCGGAGCTATCTCATGAAATTCTATCGTGATAAAATGCTGAAAAAAATCGAAGACGACCTGAAAAAAAGTGTTGAGCAAAAGCATGGTGGAGAACTATAAACTATGTGGTAGAAAAGTGTGGAATAAATGAGTCAGATATTGGGACAGAGCTATCTCTTTAGCCAACTGTAGTAAAGAATGAGAAAACTATCTCATTAACGTCACAGAATATTGCTTGCTTCTAGCCAAACACACAAAAGTTATTTGATGAGTGGGTTGCTGCTAATAAATATTTCAATATGATTTATTAAAGAAAGAAGAAACCAATCGATTTTTTGAGTTCTGTATTAAGATTTAGCATTGTTGAAAATTCCGTATGTTATGTAATACAATGCAAAATTATCCTTTGTCTGATCGGTGCATCAACAGCTGCTCAAAGTTTTGCATTGTAATGATTCTTCTCAAGGAGAGTAGAACAAAAATATATAAAATAAATGTATGAGTCTCTCTGTTTGAACTTTCAGTTATCCAAGGGCGTTATGAAGACATTCTGATATCATAAGGGTAACTTAGTGCTCGAAATTAAGGATATAAATAAGTACACTCGAATTAATCAAAAAGGCAATTCGGGGTCAGACAAGTTTGGAGTCATTACTCGTCCCGAGGAAGAGATGTGAATAACTTGAAGGAGATCAAGCAAGTAGCATTGAAACGAAAAAGAGTGATTAGAGTTTTAGGAATTTTGTGAAGAAAGACTAAGTTTCATCAATCTCGAAGAGCAGCCTCTCTCACATTTGATTTATATCTTTAAAATTCTCTCATTTCTCTATTCACTGTATTTCAACGCTCCCATATTCGTGTACCATTAGCAACCTGTAATTAAAATACTGATATGATTGATCTAATAGTAAAAATTCTTGGATTTTCAGAACTAGGTTGATGTGCACGAAAGTTTCGCAAAAACGGTATCATATTAATTTCCCATTCATTCGATTGAATCCATTTCAAAATAAGAAAAGATGCTGAATTATTATTCCAGCGTTGGTAGAATTATTATTCCAGCATTAGTAGAATTATTATTTAAAATGTGACTTTGATCAGATTTCGGTATTAAAATATAAATCTTACAGATAAATTACGTAATTGTTCAAGAAAACACTAATAA
>ENA-UOUE01001463-UOUE01001463.1-compost-metagenome-genome-assembly--contig:-NODE-1463-length-14837-cov-59.429201_pt1 | contig 14837 bp, 4 predicted proteins | sample MGYA00238146_ERZ747223 | MGnify/ENA primary metagenome ERZ747223 (study PRJEB28781, sample SAMN06268865) | compost metagenome | isolation source: single cell | place: USA: California, Emeryville, Joint... | reverse complement strand
TTATACATATCACATAACCTTGGTAGTCAAGGGGAGGATTAGAAATTTTAAAATAGTTACTCTTTCATTGTATAATTAGTTGCACATTGGAAAAATAGTTTAATTATAACGAAAATGTATGGAAGCCCATAGTACTTTGAGTCTCAGGCTACTCCTTTTAATCAATTTTAACTCTGCCTTCACAAACAAGCACTTAGTGTTTCTTATCACCATGCTCTCTCAAGAAGACTAAGCAAGAGTTTTCTATAATTAAATTTGTTCATTAACAGATATAAAATTGTTGCCTTCAAGTTATAATATATTTAATTTACTAAATGTTATAATTTAAATTTTTCTCAAAACAAAAAAAGGCTAATCGAGCAGAATTGCCTCGACATGTATTAGGTAATAAACTGGATTCAATAATTCAACGGTAATTTAGAATTCCTCTTCTTTCTCTCAGTATCAATCGGTAAAATCTGTGTTATCTATTAAGAAAAATGTTGTAAAGTCTATTTTCTGCAAATCTTCTGTTATCGTGTTAAGGGATAAATACAATATCTGGGACAGGTTAATACCTCCTTGTTAAATTGAATTGAAATTAATATCAATTAAACTTCATTAGAAAACTCATTTAATTCAATATGAGATCCCATTATTGGTAGAAGAAGGAGAAAAAAATGATATTCCAAATCGTATAAGCGGAAAATCTGCTGAGAAACCCCAATAACGAGGAGAAAAGCCATCCTTGGTGTCCAGAGCGAGAGCCAAGGCCTCGTCCTCGCAGCCATCATCAATCAAAATTTTATAATAGTTTGAATTTAACTAAGCTCAATCAAACAATAATCAATTTTTCCTTTTTTTGAAACAAAAAAAGAATCAACACTCCCATTTTCTAAATTACATAAGGAAAATTAATCATGGCAAAAAAGCGCAGATCCATCAAAGCGACTAAAAAAAAGCCGCAGGTAAAGGATAAGGAAAAAAAATCTAAAAAAGAAGAAGTAGAGAGTGAATCTGCAGGTATGAATATTCATTTGTAAATCCCGCCAAAGCAAATATAATTTGTTTTTTCAGAAGAAGTTAGCGACGTAGAGGTCGAAGAGACCAAGGAAAATAACGACTCAAAGATGCAGGAAGAGCTTGAGGAGGTATGCCACCCAACCGCCGCGGAATTGAATTATCTCAATTGATAATTCGTTAAATAGGAAGATGAGAGCATCGAGCATGTGTTCAAAGTGGAACTAGCACCACATTTTGACTCCTTTGAGGAGTTTGTTACATTCATGGAGCCGGTAATCCATAAGATAGAGCAAGTAACCTCAGAACAAGTAAAATGTCCGTATCCTGGCTTCGTGACTAAAATTTAAATTTTTAAACTCAAAGGACTCTAAAGATATTTCCGAGGAAGACGAGAAAGGCGATGAACGGAAAAAGGTTTCTGATCCATCAAAGATCTTCCATTTCTATGGTGCTCTTTTGAAAAAAATTCTCATCGCAGACCTTACCCACGACACGCTTTTCCTAAATCTCTACAAATTAGAGGAGGAAGAAAAAACTGGTAAAGGCGCACGTGATCAGCCAAGTCTCCGAGAGTATGTGACAGAGGATTTAGTTGCGATGATAAAGAAAAAACGTGTGAAAACACTTGAAAAAAGCAAGTTGAAATTTAACATCGAGCAAAATGAGGCGCTTGACACTGAGATTCATTTAAATGAGGAGACGCTTAAGCCGATCCTGGAGGAGTTGATACAGCGTTATACGACTTGTATTGAAGGATTGAAGGAGCAGGCGTATCGCAAAACCTACTTCGACAGGACCGCGCCAAAAGAGGACGAAACTAAGAAGAAGAAAAAAGGAGGCAAGAAGGCCACAAAAGCTGTTGAACTTCCGCCTATGTCGCTGGAAGAGAAGGTGGAAAAGGTCATGGGAGCTTTGATCGAGGAGTTTGGACAGCCAGAGGGCGATATGGACATCGAGGACGAGAAACCGGGGAAAAAGAAACCAGCGCAAAAGAAAAACAGCGAGATTGGCGGGTCATTCGAGATCGTTCCTGCAGACAAGGATGACAAAATGGATGAAGAGCGGATTGAGTCAAACGCGCAAGAGCAAGAGCTGCGCGAGCGACTCCTTGAGGAGTACAACGAACCTCGCAGTTTTATCAAGAGGCTCGAAGATAACTCTATCAGGTTTAAAACAAAGCTCTTTGATAATGAAAAAATCCACAATTGCTCGATTTATACCGTGCTGTTAGCCTGCATTGTGTTTGGAAGGAGAGTGGCTCGAGCCTGTGAAGAACTCACAGATCCCACGACGATCGAAAACCTCATCGAGGTTACGAAGTTCATTCCGATTCCTCTACCAAATCCAGTCAAGAAGCTTCAATCGAAAGTAGTTGTAAGCAAGGCATTGGATATTATCCTGGAAAATGAACTGGAAAATTGCATGCCGCATACGGCTTATCAAAAGTCTTCAAACTTATTTATTGAAGAAACACATGAGATGAACGTGGCGTCGCTGAAGCTCTGCCCGCATCTGTGCAAACTATATCAGCATGAAAGCTCTTTGATAAGCACGGATACCTACAACCGGTTCGAAATTTACAAACAGCAGTTGGATATCCTCGTTAACACTTTCAAGCTGTTTGCGGAAGAGACCAATAACCCGAAAGCTACTCCAAAGTCCGGAGGGAAGGTGTCTTTAAGCAAAATTGAGGTGCTCTACACCGACGCGAAGCAGGTGAGCGGTATAGAAGAATACGACGAGTTGGAATTCCTTCAGAATGAGTATCGCGCGACCAGAAAAGCAGAAAAAGGCGATATGATCGAAGAGGAGGAGGAGCCTCCAAAAGGAAGAGGCAGAAAGGCGAAATCTCCGAGCACAAAAGGAAATAAAATGGACATCGAAGACGAGCCATCCGATTCGGAGAAGGCCGGGAAAAGCTCTGCTTCCAAGGGGAAAACATCGGCTTCGAAAAAATCCACGAAGAAAGGTACTCCAACGAAGGAAAAAGCATCTGTGAAAAAAGAGCCTGAACCGGCAAAGGAGTACGATGAGAACGAGCTTAATCAGAAGCTGAATAGACTGAAAGTGAAAATCACGCTGGAGGAAGCTGAACAGAAGCTCGAAGATTTGCAAGAAAATCCTGAGGGCCACGAATCAGAGATTTCATGGCTCCAGAAACAGATTAAGCAGACTAAAGACTGGTTGTATCTCTACAAGGAGGCAATTATCATTGAGAATAAAAACTTGAGCAGCGTCGGAGATCTTGTTGATGATTTGGACGGGATAGACGTTCGAGCTGAGGAAATGGAGCTATTGCTCGAGAGGATCATTCGCTACACAGCCTGGAAGAAGAAATTCGCTGCTGCGATGGAGTGTATGAGGCGCTCATGGAAAACTCCCAGCAAGGACATGGAGATCGAGACAAAGCTGAGATTAGCCCAGAAGGATAAGTCATTCGAGGCGATTACACTGAAAGAGCTGCAGGAGGTGCTAGCCGAGGCAACTGACCTCGAGTTGGATAAGAACGAGGAATTGCAACTCAAGGAATTGAAGAATAAAGTCGTCCAAGCGAGAAACTTGCAGGATAGGATCGCTGAGAACTTGCCTAGGGTCTTCGATATAAAAACGCTCACAGCTTATGAGAATGAGATTAACCACTTGAGAATAAAGATTCCTCAGATGGAAACCATCCAAATACGAAAGCAACTCAACGAGGAGGTCGTCGATTTGCTGAATGAAGTCACCACTGTCGAGCAGATTGAAGAGTTTTTAGAGCGCATTATGGACCAAGAGGATGAAATCGACAGCGAGAAGCTGAAGAAACTGCGCAGAAAGCTCAACGAAGGCAGGAAGCTCCAGGCCTACGCAGAGGATTTCATTCAGAAGAAATTAAACCTCAAATACGAGGAGATCAACCGCGTGAGAGGCATGATGAAGGAAATCGAGGACCTCAGAATCGGATTCGATGAGGCTGAAAAACTGAGTGATATTCTCAAAACGTACGCTTGGCTTCTCAAGTTGCACTCGCTGATCCAAGAGGATACAATCAAGGCAGATAGCTATGAAAAACTCTTCACCATTGATTTAGATGGGCCACTGCCGGCTTTCGACGTCGACGAGGTTCTCATCCTATGTAAGGAGTTCATTGAGGATAAAGCTAGCAATGATCAGAAATTCCTAGCGCTGCGTGACACCATCGAGTCCGGCGAATCTATCCGCATGTTTGACAGCCGAGTCGAGAAGCTTTGCGAGGATTACTATTCAAAGCTGTGGTTCAGCGAGGGAGAAGATTTCTTCAATAAAGTCAAGACGTCCAAGGAATTAGAGCGCTTTTTGGCTGATGGTCCAAAGCATATTCTGGACAAACTGGACGAAGAGACCCTGCAGAGATCCCGTGACGAGTTAGAGAGGATTAAGGAGTGGAAGAAGCTCTACAACGAGACGATAAAACCGAACTCGGAGAGTTATTTCAGGTGGAAGCTTGAGAAAGAGATGAAAGATCCGGCTAAGCGAGAGCGAGTGATGGACCTCAAGTGGAAGCTGAGCAAATTGGACTCGGAATATACGATTGACTTGGCGAAGTATACTGATTTGGAAAAAAGCAGTTTTGTTGTGCAAAAGTATTTGAATTGGCTCAACTGGTGTATTAAAGTGGAAGAAACCATGAACAAAATCGAGAATGGCATCAAAATCGCGAGCTATAAGGACCTTAAGGAGATGTACACCGACGCCGTCGATTTTGAAATCCCAAAGAATCTGGAATGTTACAAGCGCGTGGAAAATTGGTACAACATTGCCTCTGAGATACTCAGAGATTATCGATTGAAGTTAGACAGTTCAAAGAACGGGAACGCACAGCGTCCAGCGCCTAAGAGCATCGACAAAGATTCTGTGAGGAAAGTCACGGATAGGTACAAAAACCGCGCTTCGCAGGCCGAAGCGATTAGGATGAAAAACGAGCTGGAGAATAAGACCAGTTTCATTTCGTTTTCTGAGGAAATCGAGAAGATTAAGAACGCTTTGCATGAGTATGAGAAATGGCAGCTGAAACTCCAAGACTTTGTCAATAACGATTGCAAGAAGCTGTTTGAGTCGGCCAAAGACCGGGATCATGTCCTCGAAGACCACGAGCAGATCCAGAAAGAAATCGGCTATTTGAAGATCGATTTTGCTATTCTTGAACTCCGCAACGAAGAAGACGAGTTTAAACTGACCAGCTTAGAATGGCAGTACAGAACTTACCTTTTAATGAAGAATTTGAACAAAGATGCCGATATTGAGGAATGGAAGAAATTGATTCGATACGCTAATGAGAACCCAGAGGTGGACCCGACGTTCGGCAAGGTCTTCACGAAGTTTTTGAAGGAAGAGATGGCGAATTTCAAGAAGCATCATCAAACCGTAAAAAGTTTGATGAAGAAAGAAAAATCAAAGGAGTTGGAATCCGTCGAGGATATCGAACGGTTGCTTTCTCGTCTGCAGAGCGGATTGATTAAGCGACCTGAGGACGAGAGGTTTTTAGAGGAGTTGATTCAGAAGGCCAGGAAGCTGGTTGACAGAGCCAACGAGTTGGTCAAATCAACCGAAAAACAACCGTTAATAGAGTTCACGAAGACGTTGGATCAGATAAAGCTCTTCCCCGTTTCGCTGACCACGGAGCAGTCTATGCTTGAGAACACGATCGATATCGCGAATAAATTAGCCAGCTTTATCCGCAGACATGGCAGTATGGCCGTCGAAAACGTCGATAAAGCACTTATTGAGTATAGCAAATGCCCGATCAAGCTGACCGAGGCTGAGAAGCTGCAAGAAACCTACGAAGAATCCAAACTAAATTACAAAAGGCTTCAAGCCGAAGTTTCCAACCTGAACCAAGCCACTTCGCCTACTTTCGAAGAGATTCACGATCTGAGCCAGAGAGTCGACGCAGTGACATGGGACCATGACGGGCAGCTCCAAGAGATCAAAATCCAGCTCTACCTTCAAAAATTCTCCATCCTTCAAACCCTTGCCAGCGCTGACAATGACTACGAGAACCCTATCACACTACAGACGCTGAAAAGCTTCGTGATCGATGGTCAGAATCTCAAGAAGAACGCTGGAGAGAATCGAAGACTCGACCAAGCCGTATTTTGGATGGATAACCTCTTAAGGAAGGCTGAGGATAAGGTCCGTGAACTCAACTTGATCAAGTCGCCTGCGGCGCTTGACCAACTCTCTACAACGATTCTCAGAGTGATTGATTATTCCCAAGAGATAATCGAGCGAAAAGCTGTGTTGACAGCTGGAAGCGCAGAACCTTTGACTCTGCAGCAGATTAGACAGCAGCAAAGAGAAGAGGAAGAAATGAAGGCAGCCGCAAAGAAGAGTCCAATGAAAGGTGAAAAGAAGGAAGAGAAAAAGAAAGAAGACAAAGAGAAAGGAAAGAAGAGATCAGTGTCGAAATCGGAAGGCTCACCTAAAAAGAGATCGGTGTCGAAATCTGATGACGCCGCTAAGAAGAGGTCACCGAAGAAGGGAGAGAACAAAGAAAACGTGAAGAAAAAGCAGGAGAAGACTGAAAAGAGCTTCAAGCCAGCCAATCCGGTCGGCACGCTCCAACTCTTCCTGGAAAAGAGCCCGAATATTTTCTTAAGCATCAAGGAAGCGAAAACTTACGCAGAGACGATTGCCGACGCGTTCCCCTTGGTGAAACATTCGAAGGAGAAGCTTGACAGGTTCTGTGAGCTGTTCAAAAGAGTTTTGAAATACGAAAACATCGCGACAAGTCTGGTGGCTAAGAAGTTTGAACCTAAGGAAATCAGCCAACTGATAAGGAGGAAAGACAGCGAATTAGAAGCGCTTGATCAGAAGCTTGCTGACCCTTCAAAGAAGAAGACTTTGAAACCTCCAACGAAGCCTGTGGAGCCAGCCAATAAGAGAGTAAAAACTGAAGAGTCAACTAAGAACATGCTGGACTCATCAGCGCGTATGAGTTCGCAGGCTTCAAGAGCTTCCACAATGCGCAGCGCTGAGACGCGAGAAGCTATGGAAATGGATCTGACTCAGAAATCCAACAATACGAACAAACAATTCAGAGACTCGTTGAGAGGCTCAAATAATGAATCGGAGAGAGCGGAGAGAGGACTCAAGTATCGAGGAGACACATTGTCGAGTAATCTCTCGCTAGCAGAGCAAAGAGCACGCCAGAAGGGAGCTTCCACCTCTCAGTACGAAGCTGATAATGAGTCAAGACAGACCAGAGAAACGAATATTACGAGAGATCTGCAGCCTTTACCAGCGGGATCCAAGCCTGTTCATAGGGTAATTTATCTATGATAAAAGCTGAGTAACTCTAAAATTTTTTTTTGAATATAGATTTTCAATGGAGTCGTCAAGACACCTGATTCGGTGGCTCTCTCGAAGTTGGGCTTCTATACTTGCAACGTGTTAGAAACGATCACAGAGGTTCCACAGATAATCGATGGCGAGTACGACACAGTAAGAATCCAGGAAAGAATTTCCGAGAGGAAATTCGCAGGGTACATTGAAGGGCTTTTGGAAATTTACGACCCAGCGCAGGACTTTTTAGTGACTGGATGGATCGAGGCTGACAATAGAAACGCTCAGGCTCAATGTGAGCAATTAGCTGAAAACTTCTTCAAAACACAGTCTGTCGGACTTACCAAATACCTCGATTGTGCTAAAATCTTCTTCGTGCATAAAGGTCAGATCCCAAGCGAATGGGCTCGAAGATTAGGCTTCAGAGTTCAAAGAATGCACAGATCAGGCTCACTGACATCATTAGCGTTTATTCTGATCTACCAGCCTGCTAAATCCTCCATTAACGCCTCCAGACTGCAGAAGATCGTCCCCGAGCCAATCTCGACGCTTCAGGAGTATTCTCAAGCCGATGAAGTTGAAGACTATGGACGTGGACGCCAGCTCAACCGACAATTGAGTGGCCCACAGACTCCTGATATCCTTTCAGAGAGACCTTTATCCAGAGGCGCTTCTCAGTCTATGATGGACGTAGAGCCTTCATACCAAAGCGAATCCCGTCCGAGAAGCTTCAAGGCGCCTACGTTCGTCCTCCAGCCAGAATTTATGAACATGGACTCCAACGCTCAGAGCAATACTTTCCAATCAGCTCAGGATAGCCGCAGAAGCAGGCAGTCTGAGCAAAGAGGACGCGTCCCAGCTTTCCCTCAAGGAATGCAGGACCCTTACAATGAAGGAATGTATGAAGAAGAAGTGAATTACGGAGAAAATTTCCAGCAGCAGCAACAGTACAATCAACCGAGAAGTTTCAGCCGCGGATTCTCTCGAGAGCAAAGCAACGAGAACTCAAGAGGATCGAATCGTCAGTCATTCCATAAGTGGCAAAATCAAGGCACGTATAAGAAATTCACCGAAAATCCAAGACCACAACCCGTACGAAATGTGCCAACGGTGCGAACGCCAACAAAGTCTCCTTCTGCTAATGAGCCAAATCCATTTTATCTTGAATACTTGAAAAACAAATCGAGGAGTCAAGCGCTCGGGTCATCTCCTATTGCGCAAAAGTACCTTGGGCGTTCGCCTAATGTGGGAAATCAGCAAAATTTCCAACGCTCGGGCTATTCATCTCAGAATGTTGGCGGAGGTAACTTTAATAAATACCAGACTAGTCAAAATCCAAGCAGTCAGCGGTTCTCTAGACCCCAAAATGAGAATAGAGGAGGGTTTGTGTATTCGAATCTAATGAATAAGCCGTATAGTCAGAACTATCCACCAAAGAAACAGTGGTAGGTTAGTGTTGCTGAGACAGGAGAACAAAATTTGATATGAGTTGTATAATTGCACATACTTAATTGGTTAAAGTTTTGAGATTATCTCTCTGAGTTGTTTTTTAATGTTGAACATTGAATTCATTTGTGTGAGTTGTGTGAGTGTGTGTGTGGTGTGGTTTATAGTAATTGTGAGAGTTAACAAATAAAAATAATCATCGGAAGAGGCGCCAAAACATATTTAAATTAAATCAGTTAATTTACATGGGCAAGGTCTTATTAGACATATTATCAAAGCACCAGTTCGTTTGCTCCGAACACACCAAAAAAGCCGAATGCTTTTGTTTAGAAAAAGATTGCAAGCTGAAATTGCTCTGCTATTCCTGTATCAAATCCCATGACCACCTCGAGCAAATCAGGAATATAAGAGATTTATTCACGATAGCTTCTTGTGATAACTCTTCAAGCCAGCCAATGATGGAAGATTTCTCGCATTGGCTGTTGGAAATGTCACAGACATTCCAGACGAAGTTTGGGATAACGGCTTCATTAATACAGAAAGTGACTGGCTCATTTGACGAATCAGCATCGAATCCTGCTAGACTTCAAGCTCTCAATTCCACTGCTCATTTAGAGCACTCAGCGAGGATTGAGTTGCAGAATGTATATCAACAATGCAGGTTTGGTGAGGTGGTCAGAGACGGTCAAGGAATTGATAGCCTAATCGAATGCTATGTGAAAGTGCTAGCAAATATTGAGAGTGGACGTTCCCAAAGCATTCCAGTAGAACTCAAAGAAAAACTTGGTAGTATCATGACAACAATGGACACTCTGAACGATCAATTGAAAGGTTGTGTCGAGTTACTAGAGAGCGTAGACTCGAACACTCGAGACAATTTGAAACAAGAGCAAGTGAACCAAATTCCGCAAATAAAACGCTCAGCATCACAAGAGCGTGCAGTAAAAGCGGAGGCGCTTGAGAAGAGCGGCAGGATTAGAGAAAAGATAAATGGATTGCAACAATCGGAAAGTAATATGGATCAACCATGCAGGACTGTTGCGAAAGACTCGTTGATTGAAGAGGAAAAAGACAATATTCTTCAAAATGATGATAAAATGGATTATTTACCTAAAGCCTCGGATCTCAACATACAGAATGAAAGAAACCTTCATTTTGATTGTTATAGCCACAATCAATTGATTGAGGTAAGCAATTCGACGAATCAAAGGATAGAAGAGAGTCGTACTAGCGTGCTAACAAGCACAACTAAAACGACCGCTGCCCAACTCACCGGAACTAATGCATTACACTCAGATATAATGCATGAAGAGCATCCAGTGAGAAATCATTCAGAGGTTCTCAATAGGATGTCTTCAGCTCTTAATCAAATGGATCCCAAACCTAGCCTTGAAGAGTTATCTCTCGTTTTGAAGGAAGCAACTCAAAGCGGAATGGATGCTGAATGTTATCAGTACAAAGAGCTCAATGAGCTTGTTTATCAAGGAGAGAAGTTGTTTAAAAAATACGATTTAGTGAATCGTGCTTACCTCGAAGAAGCAGCAACATTCAAAAACAAGATAAACAAAACGCTTTCGTCTATAACACTCAGCCTGCCCTCTCAAAATGCGACGATTGATTTCAATCAAATCAGCAAAAATCTCAAAGACTTACGCACAAAAGTGACTGATTTTGTAAAGAGAAAACTAAAAACCAAAGAAGAGCTTAATTCAATCATCAAGGAGCTTCAAGATAGCAAATTCGAATTCTCTCGTGAGATCAATGCCCTTCAAAATTTACTCGCAAACGCAGAGTTTAATTTACTCAGATTCATGAAGAAGCTTGAAGGCACTGAGGGCGACCCAGGCAAGATCAGCGTTTCTCAGTTTAACCAAAGCTTTCTCGATCTATTCGATCATCCATTAAAAACTGAAGAGCATCAGAAACTTATTCAACAATTTTTCTCGATTCAAAAGATGAAAGCTCAAATCATCGAAGCAATTCAAGCTCATGGTCGACCGAATCCCATCGAAACCGAAGGAGCTCAGGAGAAAGATTCGAAGAAAGAAAATTTGAAAAATCTGATTAGGAAAATGAAAAACAAAAAGTTCCAGCGAATCGACTTTGAAGCTGAAGGTGCGCGTCTTATTGAACTTTCGAAGGGGCTTCAAAAGAGGAAATCAGGTCAATTGAAGGAAAATCTGCCTAAGGATGGACAGAAGAAGAAAATTGCAGAGCCTAAAGAAAAAAGAAAATCCAAGTCATTTGATACGAAAATTACCACTGAAACCCCTGAGGCACTATCAGAAAAAAGTTTAAATCAATCGGAGATCGTTCCAGAGAAGCGGAAGAGTGGATCGATAAGAAATATCTGGGGTTTACAACAAATCAGTTCGGAGTTGTATGGGAATATGATCGGTAGAATAAATGCGGCTCAACCTGAAAAAGAAACCCATGAGATGATACTGGAGCCTGAGACTTCGCATAACAATCCTTTTATGCAAGAGAATGCATTCATGCCGTCTCAGTATGGAGGGGCAAATCCTTTCTTTAATAATAATCTGAATCATCTGAGTCAAGTTATGGTTGATCCTGAAGATTTAGATAGGATAAGGAAGAAAGTGAAAAAAGGAGATACTGGTTCAGTTACTTTTTGATCTCTAGTTTGAAAATTTATGAATTTGCTGTTTAGTAGCGTAGGACTATTCTGTGTATCTTGATTATTCAGTCCCTTGAATCCGAGATGGTGAAAGATTTATTGATTGTAATTTTGCAAAAGTTATTATTTGCCTTGAGGTAGATAAATAAGAATGTCCCCTTGCAAATAAATTGTTTTTCAAGTGTTAAGACCAAAAACTAAACGCGACTTTTCATTCAATTTTGAGTAGAGGTCAATGAAAATTAACTTGGGTTTTTTCTTTTGACAAATTAATAAGCGTTTACCTCGTCACGAGATAATTGAAAGGATGCAAAAACAAAAAATAACATCCTAGGTGGGACTCGAACCCACAACCCTCAGATTAGAAGTCTGATGCGCTACCATTGCGCCACCAGGACGTCGTCAAGGCTTTAAGTATTCTCGAGTTTAAAAAATGTTTAAATCAGGAATCCACAATCTTAAATATTCCATCTTTACCCTCGGGTTAGCCATCCTCCTAGAGGATCACAAAAGATACCCAGAGAGACTCTTAATTGGTTCGAAGATATTGTTTTTAATTTCTTAAAGATAATCGGTCTATAACATAATCAACATATCGAGGTTTCTCAAATAAAACCAACTTGCTTATCGTTTGTTTACTCACAAATTGCTGAATTTTGAAAGCCATAGAATTTCACAAAAAATCAAAGACATTTTTCTAAACTAAAGCTGCTCTCTGACTTCCTTATCATATCCGGTTCCCGCGCCCGTCTGTATATTTTGCAAACTGATATTATCAGACATGCTCTGTTCCTCACTCGAAATTATAGAACTGGACGGTGATTCCTCAACGAAGGAATTTATCAGTCCCTCATTAATAGTTGAACCAAAAGAGCTTCCTACTTCCGATTCTTTCGATCGACGTGCCTTTTTCTTTATATAAGTCGTTACCCTATTCAACACCTTCTTCGCATGTTTAACATTCGCTTGGTAGATCAGTTTACTGCTATAGGTCAGAAACGCGATGTTTGTTGTCACGATCACTGAGAAGCAGACTCCATAAATTACTTTCATGAAATCGCCATCCTCGTTTTTGCTTAGACTCAAATACGCGAAAAATATGGTAGAGATATTCAGATAATTCAAGTATTTGTCCATGGTATATACCTGGTCTGAAACATACGGTCTGATGTTATTAATAGCCACGAGGTACAATGCAAAAACGAAGATTAACCCAAGAGCTTTGAATTTCAAGTCCATTTCTGTAGTGTTAGGGAATATGTTTGAAAGACTAATCAACGCAAATTTGAACCACATGAGCACGAAGGCCCAGTAGAAATACTTTGGCTTGTACTCAGAGATCAGGGTTCCGTATTTTAGCAATATTGCTCTGGATCGGATTTGATGCCTTCCTCTTATCAGAATTACAAGCACGCCTAGAGGCAATAGCAAGGAGATCAAAGCCAGCAGAGGCATCGCAATAGCATAGAAAAACAGATTATTTTCTGGCGTTGAGCACGCGAAGCTGGGGAAGCGAGCCAGTACACTCTGCTTGTCGATGCTTCTGCAAGAAATAATGCCATAGAGGACGGTGAGGAGGGAAGGTTGCTCCAAGAAAAAGATACTTATGATGGCGACGACAAGGTATCTATACTTCATTTTTGAACGGAAACAGAAGCGTAGGCCTACCCAGATTAGAGAGTAGAACAGCAGTTTCACAGCGAGGATGCCAAAAACGAAGAGCGTTGAAAAATACGGCAGAGACATCCATTCAGTCAATTGATACGTCTTCATGATTTCTATTACTATGCACTGGGAGGAGTAAAATACTGAGTTTGCTGGATTACCAACAGAAAACAGCGAAGTGATAAAACTAGGGAGTTGGAAGTTGAACGTCTGGATAATACCAAGAATCTGCATATACGTCGCCAGAAGTCTAAAATAAACACCAGTTGGATTTTTCTCCTCGTCTTCATCGGAATTTCTCCCCATCTGCTTCACGTATTTTTCGTTGGAATGGATGTTAATGTAGATGAAAATCACTTCTCCCAACACTGTGAAAAACAGAACTAGAGCAAATACTACAACGTTTTTGGTACTAGAAGGACAGCTATTGCATTGGAATCGGCCGGATCTAGTGTAGGAAGGACCAGTCCCATTGACGCCGAAGTAAGCACAGTCTTCGCAAAGTAGACCAGTATAGCCGACCTCGCATTCACTATTGTTTCCTCCCACACATGCACGGTCATTGTTTTCGCATTTGTAGGCGATGATTTCGGCTTTGCTCATGTTCGCCCAGTATCCTTGCTTAATTGAGACATCGTATCCTCCTTCGGAGTAGCAAGTGGCTGCCGTGGGGCACGGCAGGCAAGCCGTTTCTGAAGAGTTACGAGAATACCAACCAGATTTACACGTTTGACATATCATTGAAGAGGACATGAAGACTTGGCCTTGATTGCAGGTGGGGTTGGCCTGAGCAAGGAGAAGTAGTATGAGACTTTTACCTGCAAGGTTAGTCGTGATGTTGATTAACACGAATTGTTGAAATGGAGCCGTGAGTCTTAAATGCGAACCGTTGATCACCAACGCACCAGTTGTCCAGGTTAAGGTAGAATAGTAGTATGGGGTGTTTGCTGTTGTAGAGGGGTCAACAGTTTCGTTATTAAGGAAAGATCTGTCGACAACTGACATTTGAAGTGTTGCAGTGAAAGAATCCTGCAAAACAACCTCTGTCAGTCTGTTGCCGTAAATATCATAAGCGAAGACCTTGATAGTGTGCGAGAAATTTGCGCCAGGAGTGAAATTAGCAATGATAGGGATTCTTGTTTGGTTGCTTACTGGAAGAAGTGTGATTCCATCCACGGCAGTTTCATCGGGAATTTGATATTCCAAGTAATTTGGGGTCCCAACATGGTCATGCCCAAGGTAGAAAGCGGTATTTCCCGAATACGTGTTATTGATTATAGTGGAGGTTGCTGTTACTCCCGTGCAATCCCCGATGAAAATAGCTCCTCCGGCAAGAAAGGCGTAATTGTTAGAGAACCTAGAATCCGTAATTGAGATGGCTTCTGAGGAGTAAATAGCTCCTCCTTTTGTTGCAACATTCTCTTCAAAGGTGCAATTTCTCACAGTTGCTATCCCAAATGCCCAGTTGCGAATCGCGGCTCCATTTGCTTCACGACTTTCCGTCGTGAATTCATTTCGACGAAAAACACATGAATCAATTAAGCAGCCCTCTTCTTCATTCAGAATACATGTCGCATTCTCCTCAAGCGTATTATTTTCAAACAATGTTTCGTGGACTTCAGTAACGATTGATCCGACTCCGTTCCTTTGCCGAATGTGTATGAAAGCAGCATTCTCAGTTAGGAAATTTGCACTAAAATTAGAATTATTCACTTTGGTGGTTATGGCCAGGTTCTGAGCCACTATAAAGATAGCAGGCATTTCAAAATGATTCTCTGACGCT
>ENA-UOUE01001461-UOUE01001461.1-compost-metagenome-genome-assembly--contig:-NODE-1461-length-14844-cov-28.286788_pt1 | contig 14844 bp, 10 predicted proteins | sample MGYA00238146_ERZ747223 | MGnify/ENA primary metagenome ERZ747223 (study PRJEB28781, sample SAMN06268865) | compost metagenome | isolation source: single cell | place: USA: California, Emeryville, Joint... | reverse complement strand
TCTGATCAAGGACAAAATCGATTCTTTGTTTGTGAAACTCCTGTTTCTGCTCAAAATTCTGCTTCAACCCCTGGATCGTGTCCCTTGGAAACTTCAATTGGAGGTCAGTCGCTTTCATATAATATATCAAAGCGTCCATTGTATCGACCTGTTTTATGTATATGATATTAGCTTGGTGTAAAAGAAAACTTACTATAGTCGTATATAGGTATTTCCTTTCTTTCTTGTCTCCAAATAGCAGTTCTTCTCCTATTACCGTCCCAGGACCCACCCTAGCAATCTGCACCAGCGTCTTTTGCTTTACCAAAACATCTTCTTCAGATTTCACAACAGAATGAGGATTATCGACCTCTTTGAGCAGATTACAAAACCCTTGTGAGATCAAAAAGAGCCTTTGACCCGGTTTGCTTTGCTCGGTGAGTTTAGTTCCTTTTTGGGTCTTTGTTATATGAACTGAATACATATAATCTTCCAAAATAAGCCTCGAGTTGACTTTATCGAGATGTGGCATAGTTTCCATTAGAAATTCTATCTTCCTTCTATTAGTTTTGTTAAACCTGCCAACAATCGAAAGAAAATCCTTCTTTTCCACAATAATAAACTCGCAGTCCGTCATCGTGTAGATCGAGGCCGTCCTCTTCGCGTCAGGGTTCGTCAGTGCTTTCTCACCAAACGCATCGCCCTGCTCTAACACCTTGTTTACGGTACCATGCTCGTTGAGGTCTAATTCTGCGGTCTCAGCTCCCGCTTTGTTGTCTTCCCCTAGAAACTTTCGAATAAAATTGGTGCTCTGGGTGGGCATCGTCTGCGTCCTCTGTCCATTGCGATTCTTCACTTTCACCCCTTGATCCGAAGCTTTCTTCTCCGAAGAGGGCGGTGGGAGTTCGTTTACGGTTTCGTTATCCATTATTAACGTTCCGAATGAATTTTGGCTGACGATTGACATCAGTTTCCCTCGTCCTTTTGTCGTGGCGGGCCCTGGACTCAAATCAGCTGAAGGTACGTTGATGAGTGAAGGTATCACTTGGCTGAATCCTTCAATAGGCCCGACTTTTGAAACAGGAGACTTGACGTCCTGAGGTCTTTTCTCATCGGTTGCTTGCTTCATTTCCTCGATATTCTGCTTTGCGTACACATTTACCTCTTTTTTGAAACTGACGCTTGCTTTGCCGCTCAGGATTATATAGAATTTGTCATTAGAGGCATCTCCCTCACGGATCACATAATTCCCTTTCTTGATAAACTCATATTTCATCTGTCTGCATAGCTAAAACCCATTATTTCGTCCTTGGTAATGCTCTTAATCTTACCTGCAGAACGCCTTCCTCGCCGAATTCTGTCATGTTGTTTTTGATAAATTGGTTATAAAAGCCAAAGGTTTGTATTTCGCTATGGATCAACTAGGAAACCTGTGACTCGGTGGCTGGTTGAATGGTTTACCTGAGCATCCTTTCGGCTTTTTAGTCCTTTCTTGAGAATGTAGGCGAGTCTAGATTCTTTCTGCGGATCCCATAGCTAAATTATCTCAATTACAACTGTTTCTGGAAAATGCATATGAATACGCCAGGGGTTGGAGGACCGGAATCGGTAGCATCATGAACTGCTTTAATAAAAAGATTTTTCGCCTTATTGAGAGTTCTGGCTTGCAAAAGCGCATTTGAAGCCGTGAATCTTCTGTTAGAGTCGCTTTTATTGGCCATGGGAGCAAACTTTATTTGGATGCTGTTACGTGCACGATTTGCGATTTGATGAGAGAACCCTGATAAGTGGTGAAGATCATTTGCGTCTCCAGCCTGAGTCATTATAATGATGAATTTTTAATATCTTGGTCTCACCAAATAAGATCAATATAATTCATTAGTCATGGAAAATAAATATTAAATTTTACTATGAGAGCTCATCCTCCAAATGAAACAACATCCTCCCTCTGCTACTTTATGCAGAGAATTTCATAGTTGCAAACGATTTTTTTTTCAAATTGTGCTGTGGTTAAATTAAGTATTTCCGTATTTATACGAGTCGACGAGATTTAGGACTTATTAGCCTCGTGAGAATCTCTTGCTAACTTAGAGAAATGATAACATATTACTTGTTCTTTCAGAAAGAGAGCTTATTCACGCTTTGTTGCTTCCAAAATATGATTTTCAGGAATCAGGGTTTCTGATTACAGCCCCACCTCTTTTCCAGAAGTCAATCATTTCGGCTTCTGTGCTAAAAGTAAGTAAATTTCAGTATAAGGAAGTGACTGTATCAAAATTGGGAAATAGACTGGATGATCAATCTCACTATTTCTTTTTTCCAAGCAGCTGAGCAAATCACATAGGAAATAATTGATTATTCCATGCATTCGCGAAATAATTGCAAAACAACAGCTTGATAAGAAATAAAAGGAAACCGAAATTATAGTAAAACTCATGCATTACGGAAAAAAGCCAAAACCAAACCCCAAAATCCCAAATCACATTCAATTTGACACCGTTTCTCCAGCAACCAAGCTGCTGGAGAAGCGCCGACAGATGTATGAAGTGCATGAAGCCTTTGAAGCTCAGCGACAGGAATTCAAAAAGTAAAATCCCCTCACTGCGCAGTCATAACCTCTTCTATTAGCCAAGAAGACAATTTTAAGCGTCAGGAGGCTCTTATTAGAGAAAGAGATCTCGGGATCCAAGAAGATTTGATCAAATTTTGCAAATTCTTACAAGATAACGACCACAAAAAGCAGCGTGCTGAGAAACGATACGAGGACGAGGTCAAAAACGTCAATGCGAGAATACAGGAGCTGAATGAGCTGAACCAGCAAATTGAAAACCTGCAGAAAGACTCGACACGGCTTGAACGAAAAGTCGTGTCACTGAAGAAATACGAGGATTACCTCGAGCTTGTCGCGAAGAAGTACCCCGATCAGTACCCAGATGTGACTGAAATAGTCACTCGATTTACCTCGCTGGACCAAGCGAATAGAAATCTGAAAAAAAATCATGATAAGATCGGTCAGGAGCTGGAACGGGCTAGAAATGCGCTGGCATTATTTGAAAAGGAGCAAATGAATGAAAATATGGTTATTAATACGTCCATTGCAGCGCTTCAGAAGCAACTCGACGTAAACCTTTTGCTTATGTTAATGGAATTTAATAACAATGGTGCAGGATAAAGAGAAACTGAGACAAAAGCTGCAAAATGAGGTTGAGGGCTCCAGGAACGAGGCTTCGACGTTGAATGCAAGGCTTGGAAAGATTTTGATGGCCATTGAAAATATATTCGATCGTTGCGTCGAAGGATCGAAGAACCTAAATTACAAATTTGAGGATCAGACTGAAAAGCTAAGGAAAGAAAAGGCTGAGAAAAACAAGAAACTGACCATGATTAGGACTCAAAGTCCTAAAAAAGGAGAGAAAAAAGACGAAAAGGCGGGCCCAGCCACCGAGGACAACTATCAAAAGGCCGGTAATTGCAGTTATTTGATGATATGAGGAGTGATATATGATATTTTTAGGCGAAAGAGCAGAAAATATGCTGAAAAAAATCGGATCTTATTTATACGATTTTGGCGAGATTCTGAAGGAGTGCAGAAAGGAAGAGGCTCAAAAGAAGCAAGCGACGAAAAAGAAAGAAACGCCAGCTATAGCAACTCAGTAGATTTTTCTTGGTCCAGTTACCTGAGTTTATGTTTCGTTGTGATGGGCCGGCTATTGTTCGTTGGTTTTTATTAGGCAAGTTTAGGATCACTGATGATTTGGGAACAATCGTTTACTTGCGCTTATTCTAAATATTTGTTACTTACAAATTGGCCACTCATTGATGAATGAGAGAAAAAAAGTAATAAACGCTCTAGTATTCTCCATTAAGGACAGCTTATATGATGTTGGATAGAGCTGGTTCCCTAAAGCAATTCTTATTAACCTATCAAATGTATTATTGACCTCTTGATATTAAGGATCAAATCTTCCACGCATGAAATTCGAAATAAATTTGATTGCTTTATTATGGAGCCAGATTACTGTGAAAACAGCTATCCTGAGGAACGGTGTCAATTGACAAGAGAGTACTCATTTCAGCGAGCCGCTCTCGTTCGCGAAGTCGAGTATTCCCTCAGTTTTTACATCAGCTCGGATAAGGCAAGCACCTTTCAATCCCATGTTATCATCACATTCACGCTACTCAAGCAATCAAACCTCAAACTCGATTTTGCTGGCAAAAAAATCTTCGCGCTCTTCGTCAACGGCGAGCTGCTCACCGGCAAGTACCTTCGAACGATCTGGGACAAAAACTTCATTGAACTCCCTTCCGAAAAGCTTTTTGTCGATAAGGCTAACATCCTGGAAATTTACGCGGAATCGCTTTTCTCTAAGAGTGGCAATGGGTTCTGCTACTGCAAGGAAAAGGACTCATCAGTCATAATTTACTCCATTACTCCGCCGAATTACTCGCATCAATTTTACCCATGCTTCGACCAGCCAAACATCAAAGCGAATTTCACGCTTTCAGTCATTTGCCCGACGACCTGGTGCGTGGTTTCAAATGAATTCGAACAAGAGCAGTTTTTCCTGTCTGCGGCAAAAGACTACAATTTTTCTCCTCGGTTCAAAATGCCTTTCGAGTGCAAAGTCTGGAGATTCGCGCGTACGAAGGTTATGAGCACCTATCTGTTCACTGTGGCCCTCGGCGATCTCGATTACGTTGAGAAGGTTACTGATAACGGCCTGAGGATGAGGTTCTACGCGAGAAGCGGCAGAGAGACGAGTATATTATCCACGCAGATTACTGAGCTGTTTAATGTGGCGTCTCAGAGCGTGAAGTTCTACGAGGACCTCTTCAACGTTAAATATCCCTTCAGCAAATGTGATTTCATCTTCCTGCCAGAGTTTATTTACGTTGGAATGGAGCACCCAGGCCTGATAGGCTTAACGGATTCCTACAATTTTTGGAGCGAGACAAACAGTAATAATAAGACAAGGCGAGCGATTACGATCTGCCATGAGGTCGCGCATATGTGGTTCGGTAATCTCGTCACGATGAAATGGTGGGATGACATCTGGTTGAACGAGGCCTTCGCGACGTGGATATCGCATTATTGCCTTGATCAGATCCCTTCGCGCGCGTCACTTAACAATGCGAACCTTAGATTTTTGTTTTATAAAGAAGAGTCAATGATCCTTGACATGGAAGAAACCACGCATCCTGTCGCGCAGGATATCCCCGACACGGACCAAGCAACGACGATCTTCGACACGATAACGTACTCAAAAGGGTCAGCCATCCTGAAGCAGATATTTAGGATCGTTGGGCTCGATGGGTTTAAGATGATGACGAAGCGGTATTTCGATAAGTTCAAATGGGGAAACGCGGATTCGTCAGATCTGATCGAGATTATGCAGTCGGTGATGAAGGAATTGAAGTCTGACCTCAACGTGAAGGAATGGTACGATGAATGGCTGTATACGGCTGGGATTAACTCCATCGAGGTCATAGAAGAAAATGGAAGGGATGGGAAAGCAGAAGAACTCAACTTACTCTTCTTACAGAGTCCCGTGGTCGCGTCTCAAAGGAAATGTCGAAGCCATGAGCTGGACTGCGGCATTTATGTAGTAAACAAAGGCGAGCTGGAGGTTACAACGTTTCCTTGCCGAATTAAAGATGAAATTACACGAAAGCAATTCCCAAAGCCCAAGACGGAGTACAGGATCATGCTTAACGAAGGCGATCATGGCTATTGCCTCGTGATTATACCACAATCCAGCCTCGAATTTTTCGTGAAAAACTACTCGCTTCTCGGCTGCTTGGCCAAAGGACAGGTGTTTCTCTTCCTCTTCCACTCGGCACTCGAGCTGAGGCTGTCTCCTCGTCGCTTTATCGAATTTTCCTGCGAGTTGATCAGCGCCGAGACAGACGGACACTTGCTCTATAACATCCTTAATTACATCAAGGACTACCTCCAGCGACTCTCAGAACCGTATAGACAGGAGTATTATAATAACATCTTCAACTGTTTGCATACTAAGCTCCTTTCTCTGATTTCTCAAACCCCTCAGGACTTCTACTATCCAATGGAGGAAGAGACGACTGCTGAGCTACAGAAACAGGAAACCAAGAACTTGCTCGAGCTAAAAGAAGCGACTAAAGACCGGCTCTGCGATTTTGCAGTGAGTCTCGAGGCTTTGGGCCCTATGGTAGACTGGTTCCGCGGAGAAAACAAAATGCTGAGACAAGAGGCTTTCTCGTCGGTGTCACGTGGAAGTCTTTTCGAAATGATCTTCCTTCATGAGTACGGGACAAAGGAATTCCGTAAACTATTAGTGAAAAATTACATTGAACTGAGCAAGTACTGGACTAGTTTCACCGAAGCGGCTGATAGCGACGAGAACCAGAAGAAAGAGCTTTGGAAGAGCTTTTGTAACCCGAACTCGCATAATGTTCCGTTGATGGTGCTAGGTTATATGATGAAAGGGTTCAATAAACCTTCGCTGAAGGTCCTGGGTGGGAAGGAGTACGAATTTTTATTTTACGCTGGACTAGAGCAAATCGCGCTTAATGTCCGGAATAAAGAGTATTTCAAAACCTTTTTCACGAAGCTGTTCCCTCATTCAGAAGACTACCCGCTTCATATTAATTTCCTTTCAAAGCTTATCGAGGGCGATGTAATTGAGCCGGATATGAAGGTACTGTTGAAAGAAAAATTGTCTAATATCAAGAAGAAGCAGATGCTCCAGGAATATTGCAGGAAGGAAACCAATGATTTGAAGTCTAAAGGCATTTAATTTCCATTGTAAAATATGTTTTTAACGTATTTTACAGAGCGATAATTGTTTGTTCTCGGCTTCAGAGCTCATATATATCTATGTTCATCGAGCCCAGTAGGTTCAATTCATTAATGGGTCGAAGACGACTCGACTCTGGTTCTCAATAAATGATTTTTATATTTCCTATGGGGCAAAATTCACAACAATCGAGAGCAAGAGTCAAGAAAAATAAAAGACCTTGCCATCGTCTCTATTAATAAATGATTTCTTTATTTTCTTTTATTTTTCGTTGCTGGTCTTAGGAGCGACAGGAGGTTATATCTACCACACATATAAACTGTAAGAGCATATTGAATGGGTTTTTTTAGTCGAAGGTAATCACCGTAAGGCAGAAGCAAAATATAGAGAACCAACATTCACATACAAATACGATAACTGAAAATTTTTGATCATATTCTGATTCTATTTAAGACTTTTCGTTGACTTTTTCTCATCGATGGCTCTCGAGGGTGCTGCGAGGAGCTTCCAACGTGTCCGCCTCGGCGAGGGCTAGATGGCTTTTTAGTTTCTTGGCTTTTCCTTCTTTCCGGTGAAAAGAGCCAAAAGAGAGAAACCTTTGACAGCAACAACTTTGAATCGGACGCCGGGAATATCACCCTTAGCGTGACCCTTTCTACCGAAACCAGCGACCAAAACTTCGTCATTTTCAGCGATGTAGTTCAAGCAACCATCCCATGGAACGAAGGCTGCGACTTTCTTGCCGTTTTTCTTCAAGAGCACTCTGCAACACTTTCTGACGGCAGAGTTAGGCTGCTTAGCTTCGACACCGAACTTTTCGACGACGATTCCCTTAGCGTGGGAGGAGCCCAAGAAAGGGTTCTTGTATCTTGATCCCAAAAATCGCTTGTTCAAATCCTTATCTGCCCAGCTAAATAAACGGTTAGGGATAAAGTCTCATGCACGTGACGCTTACATTTGAATTCTTCTCTTGTTGAGGAGCTTTCTACCGGCCTTGATACCTCTTGGTTTACCACTTCCCATATTTCCTTTTTAGATCTGAATATTTAAAATACTTTATTAAGCTCTGACTCAAATCTTCTAATTATTTCTTTGAAGACTGCGACTCTAAACTCCTAATTTAGACATCCTTCTTTTTCAGGCTCCTATCACCATTAAAAAATAAATCCTTTGATCAAACCAGCGGTATTTCTCAGCCAATTGCGGATTTTACGTTCAATTTCCTCTTTGGACTCCCTTATTAATTTTTGACAAATTTCTTATCTCTCTCTCTGAAAATTACATTGTATTTATGTATGATAGTATCATCAGTTAAGAGGAGGTTCTCGTGTAAAAATGAAGCGCATTATTGAAACATATTTTGATGAGAAAAAAGGGTTAATATCTTATTAGATGGATTCATAACTAACAGTTAACTAATATTTACATACCGTAAGCGAAAGTATTGAAATATAGTGGCTGGCCTTTGACTCATACTATCGGAAAGTGCCGTTTGGATTCTTCATCTTTAAATGCTGAACGAGTCTATCGTTTTCATGCTGCAAATACGCAATTTTCTTCTGCAAATCGCCGATGATTGGACTCTTTGCTGAATGCAGCTCCCAGGCGTTTTTATCTTCTTGGTACTTCGCTCTCAAACCTTCAATTTCCTTCAATGAGTTGTTTAGCAATTTGTTTAACCTCTCATTCTCATCAGTCAACGCGTTTATCTTCTTTTCAAGGTCTTTGATCCTCTCCTTCTCTGCTTCCGCCTTAGTGCATCGATCCATCCAGATTTCTATTTCTTTTTTCATTTCCTGAGTGACGCTTTTCAACGATTTATTCTCCATATTTTGCTCCGTCGTCCCCTTCTCGAGGTCGCTGATGCGGGTCCGAAGTCTCTCGAGCTCTCTTAATCTCTCTCGAAGCACTTCTTCCAGCATTGTGTTCTCGGTAGTAGCAGCTGAGAGCTTTTGTCTCAGTTCGTTTGATGCCATGCTTTCTTTCTCTAAAGCGAGTGCCATATTGCGTTCATCGTCTTTTTGCTTGAGGGTAAAGGCGTGCGCCATTCGCTCGTTCTCAGCATCAAGGGCTTTGAACCTTGAAAAGGCGTCTTGTAACCGCGATTCTGTTTCTTTGAGGTCCCGCGTTTTTTCATTGAGGATATTGGTTAGTCGCTCATTTTCAATCGCTATAGTCGTTAATTTATCGCGTAGCACCTCGTTCTCTGTGATCTTGTGCTCCAGCTCATCCGCTTTGGCCTGATAGTGAGTAATTTCGATGATTTTCTCGTGGATTGCTTTGTTGAGCGTCTGAATCTCTTGCTTCAGCAGCTGACATTCAGTCGGCAGATCTTTCAACTGGCGCAACGACACCTCCTGTTCTCTCATCTTAGCATTCATTTCGTCAATTATCCCTCTTTTCTCTTTAAGTAGTCCCCCCATACGCTCGTTTTCATTGCTTAGCGCCTCTATCGACCGCTCGAGCTCTTTAATGGCTAGTTCATTGGATCTCTCGCACTCAATGAGTTTTGCATGCAAACTTTTATTCTGTAGATTGGCCTCTGTTATTTGCGAGTTGAGCTTCTCAGCTTCTCTCTCAAGGAAGCCGACCTCGTTCCGAAGACCCTCCACCCGTGATTTTTCCCGCTCTAGCTGCTGGGCGTAATCTTTGAGCTCTTCTATCTCCTGGGCTCGGTCTCGGAGAATATTGCCTAGTTTCTGATTATCGTTGCTAATGGCGTATAGTTTCTCTTGCAAGTCTTTAATTTTCCTCTCGTTTCCCTCGAGCTGTTGTAGCTTCATATGCATTGAATGAAGTTCATTGGCCTTTTGCTCTAAATGCGCCATTAGCTTCTGGTTATCGGAACTAAACGCAGCCAATTTGTTCTCTAAATCCGGTATTCGCATTACCCTAGCGTCGAGGTCACGTATTTTCTGTCGCTGGAGGTCGTTTTCTTTAGATTTTTCGTCAAGCAGAGCAACCAAGCGGTCGTTATCTGTGACTACGATCCCGATCTTGAGCTCAGTGTCTTTGTATTTATCCTCCAGCGCTCCATATTTCCCTCTCAAGTTTTCCAGCTCGTTCATCTTCGATTCAAGTATTGATGAAATTTCAATAATATCCTTCTGGCAACCCTCAAGTTTTGCTTCAACACGCTTTTTATTCTCAATCTCCTGCTCTACCTCCCGTTCTAACGCAGCTGCTTTTTCTTTAGAATACACCAATTCCGTCATCTTGTCTTTCAAGATATTATCTAGCTTTCCGTTCTCTTGGCTCAACAGAGAAACATCATCACTAAGTTGATTGATCTTTCTCTGTAGTTCAGTGATGGTTTTCTGTTGCTCGTTAATACTCTGCTGTTGATCTTGATTTTTCTTATTGAGTTGGCTCGCTTCCTGCGTTTTGCTGTCCAAAATCGCGTTCATTTGCTCCAGATCAAACTTCTGCTTTTTAATCGTGCTCGAGTACTCGTCTGCGAGTTTCGCCTTTTCCTCAACTTCTGTCAAATGAGCTAAGAGCTCTTGGATATTTCTTTTAAGCTCAGCAATGGTTTTCTGATGCTCATTGATAGTTTTCTGCTGCTCAGTAATGGCTTTCTGTTGCTCAGTAATGGTTTTCTGCTGCTCATTAATACTCTGTTGTTGTTCTTGATTTTTCTTGTTTAGTTGGATCGCGTCCTGCACTCTGCTATCCAATATCGCGTTCGTTTGCTCCAGATCAAACTTCTGCTTTTTGATCATGTTCGAGTACTCATCTGCGAGTTTCGCCTTCTCCTCAACCGCTGTTAAATGAGCTAAAAGTTCTTGGATATTTCTTTTAAGCTCAGCATTGGTTTTTTGTTGTTCAGTAATGGTTTTCTGCTGCTCGCTAATACTCTGCTGTTGTTCTTGATTTTTCTTTTTTAGTTGGATCGCCTCCTGTACTCTACTATCCAATGTCGCGTTCGTCTGCTCCAGATCAAACTTCTGCTTTTTGATCATGCTCGAGTACTCATCTGCGAGTTTTGCTTTCTCCTCAACCGCCGGCAAATGAGCTAATAGCTCTTGCAACTGCTTCGCTTTTTCTTCGTTAGATTCCGCAAGCCTCTCGTTTTCTGCGTTCAGCAGCGATAAATCTTTTTGTAGTTCATTGACTCGAACCTCAACGCTTCTTAACAGGTTAATACTCTCATTCAATTCCCTAATCTCCTCAGATCTAGCGTCCAATAACGCATTGAGTCGCTCGTTCTCTTGAATAACAATACGGAGCTTTTCTTTAATATCCGCGTATTGCTGAACCTCCTGCTTGAGTTCCGAGCATTTCTGCCTCCAATACTCTTCATCCTTTTCTTTCTCTTCAATTTGTGATACGAGCATGTCTGCGCGAGTCTCCAACGTCCGCGCATGGCTCTCGAGTTCAGGGAGCCTCACAGCTTCCTTCTCAATATCGATTCTCATTTGTTGTTCTTGATGAACTCGCATTCGTAACTCCGCTATCGTTTGGCTCAATTCGCCATTCTCATTCTGCAAATTCTCTTGCTCTTCCCGCAGATAGCTCAACTGAGACCTCAAATGCTCGCCTTCCTCAGCGTGCGCTCTCCAGGACTCGCAATCTCTTTTAATTTGTTGGATTACCGCAGTCAGACGCTCATTCTCCTCAATCAGACCGTCATTTTCTGCTTTCAAGCTCTCATAATCTGCCCTTAACTCCTTTAATTCCTTGATTTTATTAAACAGTTCGTCATTCAGCCGATTGTTTTCGTTGACCACCCCTTCAGCCTTTTCTCCGGAATGTGTCGATTGACCTGGTCCTCTACGGTAATACGATCTATCGTAACGGCTTGGCGTGGTATAAGTTGTTTCTTTAGTGTCTGGCGTTGGTGTAGTATATTGATCAATCCCTCGAGAGTACCGTTCCAGCTTCTGATTCACCCTCTCGCTTTCAACGACTGAATTCCTGAGTTTTCTCTCAAGTTCGTCGTTTTGGAGTTTCAGTTCATCGTTTTGAACGTTCGTCGCCGCAATGGCTTTATTGAGTTGGTCGACTTCCTTATTGAGTGTTAGTATCTTTTTCCTCGCGTCTTCAAGCAATTTTGGGTACTCTTCGAGATCTCTATACTTCGACCTCAGTGAAGCAAGTTCTTCAATCTTGCGATCGAGATTCCTGCTTAGAGTTTCATTTTCATTCGAAAGGAGTTTAATCTTCTCTTCAAAAATATTCGCTTTGACTTCATTCTCTGTAGCATAGGCCTTCCATTCTTCGATTGCCTTTGTGATCTCAGCAAGTTGGAATGGTTCTTTGTCCTGTTTACTTGAGTAAGCTATCGTTTCTAGTGAAGCGGACCCCAGATAGGGAGCAGCTACCTCTTCAAACGTCGACATATAAGCGACTTGTTTTCAATACCTAATGATCTGATGTTTAGACTCTGTGGTTCAGAGGATGACTGGTTGACGTTGATAAAGTTTTATTTGCTTGAGAAATTCGCTCAGTTTGTATTTTATCAATCTTAACGTTAATATTTTTATTATTTCACAATGGAATTGCCAAGTTGTGATCATGTGTCTTCAGTGATTTAATTGCCAATAAGCTGCATCGCACTTTATAGGCGACTAAATAACTGAAGAGAGACATGCCGGCGGATCAGTGTCTGAGAGCCATGTAGATAAATCTTTTGAGCAATGTAGAAATTAGATGATTTAAGACTTAATCTAATGTTGATTTTCACATTCAAAGGCTTCTCTCCTGTGCTTGTCCTTTGAAGTGAAGGAATTTGCTAAAAAAATAAGCCATAAGCTATTAGAGTTTTTTCTCATTTTTATTTCATTATAAAGGCGTAATAAGTTATAAAATAAGGTCATTGCAGATTCTTCTAACATCTAATAAAGAGAATGCAGCAAGATGACGAGTACCAGGCAGAAGAGTTCAACAACTCTGACATTGAAAAAGATGACAGGCAGTTAGGGAGGCAAAAGACGCAGCCGAAAAACAGTAATAAGAAACAAAGGAACGAAAATTTAGAAGGGTATGAGTATGTCGAAGACCCTACCCAGGGCAATGGCTTGAATTCCAAACCATTGGATAAAAGAGATAGATTCAGCAATCTCATTGTAGAAAAGCAGGAGGCATCAGCGTTGGGTGGTAAGCAGTCGGCGAAAAATAAAGAATTCGATCAGGAAAATAATAGAAATCAGCTCCTGGATGACGATTTAAGCGAAATCAAAGGTCGCGAGGAGCCCATTAGCACGAAATCAAAAGGGAATTTCCAGTTTGAAGGACTACAGGGCGACAGATCTCAAAATCCAGGAGAAGGGAAGAGCAAGCAGATTGAAAATAGTGGTTATCTGTATGATTTCGACGATGAAAAACCTCAGCGCACACTGCAAGAACAGCAGGGCCAGCAAAAAGCTCAAAACGGAGGAACAACTGTTGATAGAGCAGTTAAACACGACCAGAAGTTCGGGCCGCCAGCTTCTCAAGGGGTCAAGTAAGGGAAACTGCAAACTCATTGTCTAATGGAGTGTCTATTATAGTCGAAGTCTTGATTTGAGAGCGAATGCCACGGAACACAGCGACCAAGTCCTTTATGAGTAATAATAGATGCGAAGGCAACGATTCTAATGTGGATTTGATATGCAGGCAGCAGCATTTGGAGAAGTTGAAAGAGCAAAATAAGAAGCTGAAGCAAGAATTAGCTGTCATTGCAAAGGCTTGTGATGACGCACTGATTCAGGAAAGAGAAAGAAAACTCAATAAAGGAAAGGAGAGCAATAAAGACCATCCTGACCTGATAGGTATAATGTGCATCCTGAGCAAATGATTAGAATATCTATGTAATATAGAAAAACAAAGTCAAATAAAGGAGCAGCTCTCGAAAGTCGAGACTCTGAAATCGCAAATCAATTTAATGAAAAGACAGATGGAAAACACATACAATCATGTTGGGTAGCTCTTGTGACCGTTGTGATTGGTATTAATGGATAATGCTGCTTATTAGGGTAACAGATAAAGAAAACGAACTCCGCGCAATCCAGCGAGAAATAGCGCGCTTGACGGATGAAAAAGAGTCGCTTGTGAAAATTAAAACTGAGCAAAATAAAGCCTTGGACTATCTCAGAAACGAGAGCGAATATGGGACGAAGGTATTGACTTCTGCCTTTTTTATCAGAAAAATCAACTTTCCCTTCTTCTTCTATAGTTAAAGATCGTTTCTGAAGAGATGAGGAAAGCGAAGGAGGAGAATAGAATGCTACTAGAGCAATCCAATGAAAACGAAAAGGTTCTGAAGAAAAACCATGAAAAAATTGTCACGTTAGAGGAGAAAGTCAGAGAAATCAAAATGAAAATCCAGCAGAAAAAGAACGAAGACGCTCATGAGAAACAAGAGAAAGCACAGACCCTGAAACGAGAGAAGGAAGGGAAAAAATTCGACAGACCCGAGAGGAGAATGCCGAGCTTTGGGCCGCCAAAGAAGAAAGAGCGAGCTCCTTCTAATAGCAATATTGTGGTAATAACTCGATTTTACAGTAGCAAGATATAAATCGTGATTGAAATGTAGGTGAACGCCAATGTTTTGAAAGAGTTGGAGGAGAAGATTAAGCAGCTGAAAGAGAAAAAGGCGGAAGTCGAGAAGAAATTTAACGAGGACTGCAAACAGCTCGAGCTGGAAAAAAAGGAGTGTTATGCGCAGAATTCAAAGCTTCAAACGTTAATTAAAGAAAAGGAGAAAGTAACAAATAACCAGATTGATTTAGCGACTCAGAAAATCTCTATTCTTTAGGAAGTGAGACTCAATAACCTAAGGTTGAAGGAGATTAAAAAACTAAGTCGTTTTAATGCTCTAAAGCCGATCGCTAAAAGCAGCAGTAAAGTTTTGCATTAGTTAGCTTTTCCTTATAATGGTGCTCTAGAAAGCGGTTTGGAATCAAATGCGTCTGAGCCTCAATTCGAAGAAGGCAGTAAACACGAGAGTGAGAGCAAGCAGGAAAAGGAGAGTAGGTCAAACCCTTCGCGGCGATCTAATCAAGTGAAACGGGATAGTTTAAAGTAATAGTTGAATCGTGTTAATTGAAAATTAATAACGAATTGTCTTTAGAAAACTTGATGAAGTGCCTGAAATAAAGAAAAAACC